>Ga0302280_1000456_pt1 | contig 36171 bp, 33 predicted proteins | sample III_Fen_E1_1_FD_198771 | JGI IMG/M metagenome (GOLD analysis project Ga0302280, IMG submission 198771) | Peat permafrost microbial communities from Stordalen Mire near Abisko, Sweden - III_Fen_E1_1 | ecosystem: Environmental > Terrestrial > Soil > Wetlands > Permafrost | place: Sweden: Abisko... | reverse complement strand
GGTGATTGTTTCTCCCGATATGCACAAAGTCCATCATCATTATGTGCAGCCATTAACTGATACAAACTACGGCAATATTTTTTCTTTCTGGGATCGTATTTTCGGAACGTTTGCTTATGTAAAAGATGCGAAGCAACTGAAATATGGCATTGATAGTTATATGAAAGAAGAAGAGAACAACAGGATAAAGAAATTGCTTACTATTCCATTTGATGAATATAGGCCGCCGGTAGGGGCAAAATTTAGTAAAGAGAAATAATATTGAAAATCATTATTGCTGTTGTTGCTGAATCATCTCCATATATTTCCGGTAAGAGTTTTCCTGAACGCCGGGTTTTTTAGGTTGTGGCGTTAGCACAGCAGGCGCTTCATCGCTTGTTCTTCCGTCTTCATACGAAACAGATACTCCAACTTCCAGCGTATGGCTTGCTGTGCCTTTATATGTGCCTTTTACCGGCGAGCAATCAATAAAGCTCCGGCCAATTGCCAGACGAACATGAAGATCATCAACAAAGCAATTGTTTGTTGGGTCTACTCCAAGCCATCCATAGAAAGGGATGTATGCTTCAACCCATGCGTGAGTAGCACCTTCGCCACGCATTCCTTTTTTATTCGGGCAAATATACCCACTCACATATCGCGCAGGGATGTTGATTATTTTAAGCATCTCCAGTAGCACATGCGCAAAATCCTGGCATACGCCGGCTTTCAGGTTCCATACTTCATCCAATGTGGTCTCCACGCTGGTAATGCCTTTGATGTATTCAAAATTGATGAAAACGTACTCAGTCAATTTTTTTGTAGCTTGCAAAGGGGTTGATATATTGCTGTCCAGTGAATCAACAACGCTTTTAGCATTATTGAGTGAGTTAAATCGTTCTTGTTTTAGAAAATCGATATAGGGAAATTGTGTGCGGATTTTAATTAGTTCCAGCCATTGTTCTTCTGCAGGCTTTTCGTCTGTTGGCTGAAGGCGAGATTTTGTAACGACCTCGGTTCTTAAATCAATGAATAACTCATGATGAGGTTCTGAGTTCATGAAAGAACCGATTTCATTGCCATAATAATCTTTGTAAATATCAACATTTGGTTCGCCGGAAATACGAAGCTCATGTTTTATCACTTCCTGATAATCATCATTGATAGGGAAAAGCAGTATCTGGTTAGCGCTGTCTCTAACCGGAGTAATGTAGCTGTATTTGGTTACGTGATGAATCTTGAATCTCGGCATTTGTTGTTTTGTTCTTGTTATTAAATTTTGAGGTAATGGTATCTGGACTAAATATTGGCAAAATAGTTTTGATTAAGCGCATTGGCCACTTCTGACAATTCTTCTTTCACTTTGGCAAGATAGGTGTGCAAACCTTTTTGCTGAATATCATCTACTGTCGAATAATTCACTTCGCTTTTTAATTTACCGATCATGAATTCTATTTTATTAAAACTTTGAGCATTCCCTTCGCTTTTCAATCTTGTAAAATAGCGGTACAGTTGATTGATCGAATAAAGAACCGACCGGGGAAAATCTCTGTTCAAGACAATTTGTTCCACCACATTCTTAGGCTCAAAACCGCCGCGGTAAGTTTTTAAATAGAGTTCATATCCAGAAATGGAAAGCAATAAATATTTCCAGTAAGTGATATCTGTTTTGGTGAAATCATAATCCATGTCGCTGAACTTTATGTCGAGGATATCAGCGGACTGAACACCACGCTCCAAAAATTTTCCAATGTTAATGAAAGCATATCCCTCTCCTCTTGCCATTGTAATATCAGCGGTTCCGTAATAAAGCAGCCCTTGCTTGATAAGCACGTCCAGCACAGTTATCGGGTCTTCTTTATAAAGCCATTGTATCAGCCTTTCATCGCGCACCGCGTGATAAAAGTCATTCAGACATTGCCACATTTCTTTGGTAATGTGGTCTTGCACGCTCCTCGCATTTTCCCGTGCATGGGTGACGATGTTCAAAACAGAATTCGGGTTTTCTTTATCCGTCACCATAAATTGAATCACATCTCGTGAACGGTTCGCGATGGCATTTGCTTCCTCTTCATCCAAATAAGTGAAAATATCCAGCACTGGTTTCCACGAAAACTCATTCAAATCATCCTGCGACGATGCGTAATTGATTTTCAGCATACGCAAGATCCCGTCAGCCCGTTCAAGATAACGGCTCATCCAGTATAAGCTATCGGCCACTCTGCTCAGCATGCGTTGAACTATTTTTAAATATTAAGATGTAGTTGAAATCCGAAGTCTGACGACAGGATACCGAAGTCTAATCTTTCAACTCCTGACTTCTGACGCTTGTCTTTTGTTTCATCCCGCCAGCACCCAAGTATCCTTGCTACCACCTCCCTGTGAAGAGTTTACTACGAGAGAACCTTCTTTCAACGCAACTCTTGTAAGGCCGCCTGGCACAATCTCAATTCCATCAGGCCCGCATAAAGCATAAGGTCTTAGATCTATTCTTCGGGGAACAAGCTTTCCATTCATATAACAAGGATGACAAACTGATAATTGGCTGAGCTATATATTGCCTTGGGTCTTTAAGAATTTCAGATTTGTATTTGGAAATCTCTTCATCGGTAGCTGTATGCCCCATCAGCATGCCATAACCGCCGCTCTCATTTGTTTTTTTGATGACTACTTTATTCATGTTTGCAAACACATACTCCTGTTCTTCTGTGTTGCCTAACTGATAGGTGGGCACATTTTTCAAAATCGGCTCTTCATTCAGATAATATTTTATCATGGCAGGCACATAAGTATAAATAGCTTTATCGTCGGCAACGCCATTGCCTATTGCGTTCACGATACCCACATTTCCTTTTCTGTAAGCGCTCATGATGCCAGCAACACCCAGTATGCTGTTTGGATTAAAAACGAGTGGATCTAAAAATTCATCATCCACTCTTCTGTAAATAACATCCACTTGTTGCCTTCCCGCGGTGGTTTTCATGTAGACCCGATGATTATCTACTACAAGATCACGGCCTTCTACCAGCTCTACTCCCATCAGTCTCGCTAAAGTGGTATGTTCAAAGTACGCCGAGTTATAAATGCCGGGCGTTAACACTACTATAGTCGGGTCTGCACTTTGTTTTGGTGAAAGAGAAACCAGATTCTTATGCAGGATGTTGGGGTATTCAGTTACTGTTCGCACATTGTTTTTCGGGAGAAGATCTGGAAATAAACGTTTGGTGATTTCCCTGTTCTCCAGCATATAGCTCACACCGCTTGGGGTGCGCAGGTTATCTTCCAGAATATAAAATGTTCCATCATTGTTTCTTATCAGATCAATGCCCGCGATATGAACGTAAATATCATGCGGCACCGGGAACTTCACCATTTCGCGCAGGTAATGCGGGCAACTGTAAATCATTTCCACCGGCACAATGCCATCCTTAATAATGAATTGCTCATTGTAAACATCTTTCAGAAAAAGATTGAGTGCCTTAAGTCTTTGTTTGATGCCTTCTTCAATATGCTTCCACTCAGAGGAAGTGATGATGCGGGGGATGATATCGAAAGGGAAAATTTTTTCAATGCCTTCACCGCTGCTATATACGGTAAAAGTGATGCCCTGGCTCATGAACAGGCCTCTTGCCAGCTCTTCTTTTTTATTCAGTTCATCAATACTCAGTTGCTGCATGAAATCAACAACGCTCCTGTATTGTTCACGCACAGCAGCATCCTTATACATTTCATCCCATGTATTGATCTCAACATGATAGTTGTTTACCAGTTCGCTGGTTTGCATGGTAATAGTTTTGAAAGACAGGAATATACTAGCAGGGAATCGTTAGACTTGATAAATATAAAAAATATATTGGCTTTATACTCTTTTAAAAGAAATTTCTGCCATAAATCATGCTGCTTTTTTTGCAGTATATAAAAACTATTTTTGCTGCTAAAACTATTTTCATGCGCATCATTGCAATGATACCTGCGCGTTATGCAGCCACCCGCTTTCCAGCAAAGCTAATGCAGATGCTGGGTGACAAAACCGTTATCCGGCATACTTATGATAATGCAGTAGCAACATGTCTTTTTGATGAAGCAATAGTCGTTACCGATAGCGATATTATTTATAATGAAATTGTTTCGCATGGCGGCAAAGCGAAAATGAGTATCAAACGGCACGAAAGCGGCAGCGACCGCATTGCAGAAGCTGTAGAAAATATGGATGTAGATATCGTGCTGAATATTCAGGGTGATGAGCCGTTCGTGCAAACAGATCCATTGAAAAGGCTACTTGAAGTTTTTAAAAATGACAAAGAAAACAATATGCAGGTTGCTTCATTGATGCAGGTTCTGAAAGACCGAAAGTTTATTGATGATCCCAACTATGTAAAAGTGGCAGTTGATAAAAATAACAACGCACTTTTTTTTAGCCGTAGCGTGATTCCTTATCCGCGCAGTAAGGACGCGGTTCCAACTTATTACGAGCATATTGGCGTATATGCATTCCGTAAAAAAGCTTTGCTTGATTTTACAACCTGGCCAATAACACCATTGGAAGCGATTGAAAAAATTGAATGCCTTCGTTACCTCGAAAACGGCATCCCGGTAAAAATGGTCGTTACAGAATATATGGGCATAGAAATTGACACGCCTGAGGATTTGGTCCGCGCCGGAAAATTGCTCATGAAGTGAGAAACCTAAAACCTGATAATCGCAAAACCTTTTCTTTGGTTAACAAGAAAAGGAACGGCTACTTCGTTGAAGTCAATTTGTTTTGACTGTTGAAAATTCAGCAGGGTATTGAATTTCCAGAAAATCATGCCTCCATCATTCAATGCGTTTCCCCTAATATCCAAAAATGAAGAAGCACCATATTGGTCACCATTTTGATAAGTACTGTTGTAAATGAGCGCCAGCCTACCTTTTGCCGGAATAAAAAGATAGGAAAGAGAAGGCGAGTTCATGTCGGTCGTTTGCTCCTTGCTGATAAGCCCGCTCCAGCAGCTATCGTTTTTTTTGGCAGGGAAATAAAATAAGTTTAAATCGCCACGATGGTATGAATTGCTACCACTAACCAGTTTATTGAATCGCATATACCCATCCTTGTTAGTTTTAACAGGAATGAAGGAATTTGTAAAAGAAGCATTTGAAAAAAAAATTTCAGGATTCCACGAGTTATCACAGTCGAAGGTGCTGGTGTATTCCTTTCCATATTCTTTAAGCAGTAAAAAGCCATTTCCCGGAACTACAGCAAAACTTTCATGCACTAAATTTTCGTTTTTCAATTTACTTCCGGGCAATGTGCTGAAACGATACGACGAGTCAAAATCAAATGCTTGTTTGGACATGGAATAATGAACCACTTGTACATTTTTAAGCGTTGCGTAGTGAAATTTTGACAGAATACCTGCGAAAGCTTCTCCACGGTTATTGTCAACGGATACTGCAACATCATCCAACTGGCTGTATTCCGGAAGCCTGATTTCTTTGTATGAGAAGCTGTTATCATCATCGCAGAAATGCAGGAGCAAAAAATTGTTACTGGTTCTGGAAGGCGATGCCATCAGCCACTGGCCGGTGTTGGCAAGCTGTATAGGGCTGCTGTTAAAATTTTCAACGGGGTAACTTGTAAAATCATCCTGAATTATGGGCTGAGTAATATTGGGATGATGATATGTCCTGTAAAATAACTGTTCCCAATTTTCATTGAAAAGAATCGCATGAAGCCAGGGAGACGATTCATTAACGGATTGGAAACACAGCAACAATATTTTCTTTTTATCTTCTGAACGGACGAGCAGAAAGCTATTTCCGCTTTCTGCAAAAGGAAAACTGAAAATTGTTTTTTCTTCGCTCACTAATGAACCATCTTGTGAAAACCTTTTAAGGGAAACAGATGTTATGTCCCCTTCTTTAGATAATAATAGCTTATCGAAATAATTTGTACCTCCAATAAGGTATTCTTTCAAAGCATTATCAGGGATCGTGAAGTTGGAAACAGTATTGACAAGATTGAGTCTGCTATCATATACTTCAAAACCTTGTTGCAGCAAAATCTGGTGTTTTGAGTTTTGCTCTTTTTCTTTTAGCAGCCAATAGTAATCAGCAGTTTTGCCAGCGATTTCAAAATGAGTTGAATTGCGGTCATCAATAAACTGGGAATAAATCACACGCTGTGCTGAAAGAAATTGAAAAACTATCATCAGCGTAAGGACCCCATATATCTTTGCCAATTTCATAATTATGCTGATTGTAATTTACTATCATTTTAGTGAAAATTGAGGATATGTTAACACAAACAGATGCTGTCCAATTTATTTTTTCGATTCCTGTACCTTCGCAGCACTAAATGAAGAGGCATGAAATTCAGGAATTTTAAAATGGTTGATTATGTGGTATATGGGCGCGGAAGCTTTAACCAATTGGATGAGATTCTTGCTCCTCAACGCAAATCAGGCGCTCCAATCATTTTTTTGGTTGACCATTTTTTTGATGGCAAGCCATTGGCGGAACGCGTACCTGTTCGCGGCAATGATAAAGTGATTTTTATTGATGTGACCCATGAACCTAAAACAAGCTACGTTGATAAAATTGTGCAGGAGTTAAAGATAGAATTTGGAACTGTGAGCGGAATCATCGGTATCGGTGGGGGCTCGGTGATGGATTTTGCGAAAGCCGTTTCATTGATGATAAATAATCCAGGCTCTGCTGCCGATTATCAGGGGTGGGATTTGGTGAAGAACCCCGGAGTGTATAAAGCGGGCATACCGACATTGAGTGGTACAGGCGCAGAAGTTTCGAGGACCACCGTGCTGACCGGCCCAACAAAAAAACTGGGGATGAATTCTGATTTCACCCCTTTCAACCAAATATTGCTGGATCCTGATTTGACTGCAAATGCTCCAGCGAACCAGCGTTTTTATACTGGCATGGATTGCTATATCCATTGTATAGAAAGCCTGCACGGAACTTACCTTAATGAGTTCAGCAAATCTTACGGTGAAAAAGCGCTACAGCTTTGCCAGAAAGTTTTTGTGGAAAAAAATGAATGGGACAATGAAAGCGGCGAAAAATTGATGATGGCTTCTTATGCAGGTGGCATGAGCATTGCATATTCGCAGGTTGGCGTAGCGCATGCAGTGAGCTATGGGTTAAGTTATTTACTTGGTACAAAGCATGGTATTGGTAATTGCATCGTGTTTGATAAATTGGAACAATTTTATCCCGATGGGGTTTATGAGTTTAAAATGATGGTCGAAAAAAATAAGATTGAAATCCCCCAACATATTACAAAAGGGCTAAGCGATGAACAGTTTGATAAGATGATCAATGTATCCCTTGGCATGAAGCCGATATGGGAAAATGCATTGGGAAAGGATTGGGAAAAAATAATGACAAGAGAAAGACTGAGACGATTATATGAAAAATTATAGCGCAACAGTAAATAGCTAAACTTTATTAAAAATCTATTTAATCATTCAGCATGAACCTGAACGATATCAAGAACCTCCTGCAGCATAACAAAATAACAGATTTTGTGAAGTTCAAAAAGCTTTCATCAAAAGATATTGTTGAATTCACTAACCGCAATACGCAATGGGCAGTAAAGTTGTTCCAGCATCTTGACCCAACACAGGCGGCACGTGCATTTAAATTCCTGCGCAGAAAGAAACAGGAGATTATCATAAAGTCTTTGCCCGAACAAAAAGCTGCGGAACTGCTTAATAATCTGCGTCCCGATGACCGCACCGCATTTCTTTCTTTATTGCCCGGCAATGCAGTGAAAGAATTATTGAAAACCCTGAATCCAGAAGCGCTTGCAGAAACATTGGAATTGTTGGGGTATCCAGAAGGTTCAGTGGGAAGATTAATGACGCCCGATTATGTGGCTATTAAAAAGACAGATACCGTTCAGCAGGTTCTTGACGTCATTAAACATAGGGGACGTGCAACCGAATCTTTGAACTTTTTATTTGTTATTGATGATGATGGCGTACTGATTGATGATATCAACATAAAAGATTTTTTAGTTGTTGAACCAGCCACGTTGGTGGATCAGATAATGGATCATCAGTTCATTTGCCTTCGTGTCAATGATGCCCAGAAAGAAGTGATTCGTGTGTTCCGTAACAATAGCCGCTTTGCTTTGCCGGTTACAGATGATAACGGAGTGCTTTTAGGGATTGTGACGCTTGATGACGTTCTTCGGCTGGCAGAAAAAGAAGACACACGTGAGATTCAAAAAATTGGGGGCTCTGAAGCATTGGATGAGCCGTATACAACCATTTCTTTCGGCAGCCTTATAAAAAAGCGTGCTGGCTGGCTCATTATTTTGTTTTTAGGAGAGATGCTCACTGCAACTGCTATGGGGCATTTTGCCAATGAAATAAATCAGGCAGTTGTCCTCGCATTGTTTATCCCATTGATCATTTCAAGCGGGGGCAACTCGGGCTCACAGGCATCGTCTATTATCATTCGCGCTATGGCTTTGGGAGAAATTGGTTTTAAAGATTGGTGGCGGGTGATGAGAAAGGAGATTTTATCGGGCATTGTACTCGGAGCAATACTTGGTGTAGTTGGTTTTCTGCGTATTACCATCTGGCAGAAACTACACTGGTACGACTATGGCGGTGAGTACTGGATTCTTGTTGCCACCACCGTTTTTTTTGCGTTGATCGGGGTTGTGCTTTGGGGAACCATTTCAGGGTCTATGTTGCCATTGGTATTGAAAAAATTAGGCGCCGACCCTGCCGCATCATCAGCACCATTTGTCGCAACATTGGTGGATGTGACCGGATTGATCATTTATTTCAGCGTTGCATATTTAGTAATGCGAGGGAGGATGTTGTAGATATATTGGGTTAGCTGCGCTTACTGATTATTGCTTTCCCACCAATAAAAATTACTTGTCTCATTCAGAACAAACCCGGACGAAGGATATAATCTGTTGCCAACCTGGTTTGTTTTTTCTGTTTCCAGAAAAAGCCCCTCAGCATTGGTTTTGAAGGCTAAATTTTTTGCCATTCCGATTAGTTGTTTTGAAATGCCTCTTTCACGATGTTCTCTAAGCACAAACAAATCATTTAACAGCCAGGAACGCTTCATTCTTATGCTGGTAAATTGAGGATAAAGCTGCGTGAACCCAAGCAGGTTCATTTCTTCTTCAGCAACATAGATGACCGACTCATTGTTGATGATCCTTTCCGCAAGAAATTTTTTTGCCCCTTCAATGTCTGACGCTTTTCGATAAAAAACTCTATACTGGTCAAATAACTGCGCAAGCTGAGCAAGGTCGTTGATGGTTGCTGTGCGGATAATAATCATATCGGCAGTTATTTCTTTTTATATACAGGCACGGTACTGCACGGTTCGCCGTACATAATGCTCTTGGCAACTGGTCGCAGGCGTTTTGTGATTTCCATGTAAGCAAAATCTCCAATCGGGATTTCGCCGCAACCCTTTACGACAATGCGTTTGTCAGTATATTCATCGATATTTATTGCCTGTATTTTTTTTAAAAGAGTTTGCTCGGCAGCCTTTTTTTCATTGCCCATAATCACATCTTTGGCAACGGGTTCGAGGTAAGTAGCCACCAACATATATGCCCATATGGGAATGATTGCGTCTACCGTACATGTGACTGCAATAATTTTATCCTGATAAATACTCCAATCTGTATTTAGCAGAGCTGCGCGAAAATCTTTTTCTTTTAAGATCAATTCCATGAAAAGATACGGTTTCAGGTCGAAAGTCTTAATTTCTTCTTTGGGATAATATTCTTCCAAATCCAGCGTGAGCAACGGGCTAAGTGCCACTTTGTTTACGATTTTTTCGCTCATGAATTTCTTTATTAATTGTAACAAAGATATGCTGGAAATAGTTTGAATGCATATGCTGCATCAACCTCCTGATGCAGGAAGGAAGATGAATGATTTGGAAATAATAAAGCAGGCTCCACGCAGCCTGCTTTATTAGATAAAAATTTGGGGTTAGAAAAACTTCGCTCTGTTGTCTTTGATTTTTGCATTCTTTTTCAATGCTTCCAGAGCACGATAACTTATGATTGATTTTTCCTGTTTTTCCTGATTGGCCCGCAATTGATTGATGTCCATGCCCGGATTGGATTTGGCAAATACATTCTCCACTTTAATCACGAACACTCCGCCATTGCCTGCAATCGGTTCTGAAACGGCCTTGCCAACTAATTGTTTGTTGAAAGAAGATCCAATCACTTTTGCTTCCTGCCCAACATTTGGAATATATGGAGACGCAAAACCTATGCTGTCTGCTTTTTGAATTTGCTGCCCTGTTGCTTTAGCTACCGCATCAAGTGAATTTACGGTACCGATTTTTTTGAAGATTTGTTCAGCTTTTTTCTGGTTGCGCAAAATCGGTTCTACCTGAGCTCTTGCTTTGTTTACTCTCATCGTACCTTCCTGATTGATTTCAGTGAGTATGGCAACTACATATTTATCACCTACGGTGTAAGGCTCGGATACATCGCCCACACTGGTTTTATCGTCATACATCCATTTCACCAACTGGCGGTTGGTGCCAAGCCCAAGAATTGTACTGGATGTTGGCTCAACATCCGGTGCAAGCAATTTCTGCAGATTGCTTTTTTTCACATTCTCTTCAAATGTGCTTTGGTTGCGGCTTTCACCGGCAAACTGGCTAGCAAGTCCTGATGCGTTCTGATCGGTCTCATTGCTTGGTTCAATTTTTTTTGCCATGTATGCAACTTTGTACGCAGGCTCAAAATTTTTCTGATCCGTTATTTCGATATAATGATATCCGAATTGTGTTTTCACGATTTTCTTTTCGCCCTTTTTCCCATCAAAACAAAAGTCATTGAATTCCTTTACCATCGTGCCAGATGTAAAGTAACCGAGATCGCCGCCTTTGATTTTACTGCCTTCGTCATCAGAATATTTTAACGCAAGAGCTTCGAAGCTTGCGCCTTTATCAATTTCGTTTTTAATACTGTCAATCCTCTTCTTTGCAATGCTATCCTCCAATGTAGGCTGACCAGTTTTCGGATCAACTGTTGCAATCAAAATATGCCTTGCCTTGACTGAGTCTGGAAGCGTCTTCTCATCTATTTTCTTTGCAAGAACGTAATCGCCGCCATCCAAATAGGGGCCAAAAACTGCATTTTTTGCAAGCGTGAAAATGGAATCTTTTTTTGGCACCTGAATTTTAGATTTTGGGAAATAGGAATCAGCAAATGCCACCTCTGAACCGTTCTTCGCAATAAAGGCTTCTACATTATGAGTTGTGTCGAATTCAGCTTTAAGATCTGTTAATTGTTTTAATAGAGCAGCACTGTCTCCTGATGTAGGTGCTGCATTAAATGTTACGTATGCTATGCTTCTGGATTCTTCCTGTTTGTATTGATCCTTATGCTTTTTAACATAATCACTGATCTCATCATCGCTCACTTTGATAGTGCTGTCAGCAATGGTCGAATAAGGAGTATTTACATACGAGATGGAGGCAACCTGGCTTTGGTCTGAGTTTAGCTTCTCAGCCATCCATTTTGGCACATAAGCGCTGTTGCCAAGCAGTGCAAGATATTTTTCTTTCTCACGGTCTCTGATCCACTGGGGTATGTATTCTTCAAAAAGCAATTTTGCCTGGGGATAGCTTTTATCAGTTTTTTTATTGCCTTTATAAATTGTCCTTAACTGATTGATAGTCGATGCTGCAGCTTGTGCATCGAAGACCCCGGTCTTTGGATCAGTGAATGATCTTTTTATTCCCTGCACTGCATTGGGTCCTGCAAGCATATCGTTCAGCTCTTTATCGCTTACATCAATCCCTGTTTTTTTGTAAACTTTTTCCAGTACGTCATCTTCAACAAATTGGTTCCACACCTGGTTTTTGATGTTTTGTGACTGCATATCATTTACCGGGTATCCCTGTGCCTTGTACTGGCTTTCCATTTGTTCAACAAGCTCTTGAAATTTAGGGTATTCAATATCTTCACCATTCACTGTGCCTATGATATTAGAATTGCTGCCAAAAATCCTGCTCTTGCCTACAAAAGCATCCATTGCTAAAAAACCGATTAAGCTGAGCGCTATAAGGCCAAACACAAGCCATGCGGCTTTATCACGGATTTGCTGAATAACTGACATAGATTTTTTTTATGTGCTATTTTTTAAGAGGATTGCAAAAATAGGGGAAAAAAACGTATGAACAAACTGTGGAAAACGAAGCAAAACTTGCTTCCCCAGAGGGTTTTCGAAATATCAACCACAGACTTCGATAATTATGCAGCATCTATTTTTTTGCTGATGAATTTGCAAAAATTATGTTGGTAGAAAGTTATGATTAATTAAGATGTTCCGATCCTGTTTACTCTGCGGCTTTTATTTCTCCCCAATTCTCGCCACGTTTGATTCTGAGAATTTGTGTATCAGTGATTTTAAATTGCTTCACGAGTGTGCGCATAGGTTTGCCTTGGTTCAACAATTTTTTTAGCAGCATCACTTTTGTAACTGTAAGCTTTGCAGTTCTTGTCTTATCGCTTTGCCTTGCCTTTTTTTCGGCAATCACATGAGGGCTGTTTTGCTGGTGTGCATAATTTTCTTCCGGAGTCATCCATTTTAAATTGCTGCTTTTATTATTCAACCTGTCGTGATCAAGATGTGCCACAATGCTGTGGTTATCAGAAGGCCTTTTGCAGAAATGTTCAGCTACTTGCCGGTGCACGAGCGTATGGTAATGTTTTGTTCTTTTTTTTGTATCGTCGAAAAATTTTTTGCTCAGGTTTTTCCTTAATGCATCAAGCAATGCTTCCGTTTCTTTTATTCTGGTTTTATCTTCCTTGTTTTCTTTCATGAGCTTTAATTTCCCGGCAAGCCTGAAAACCTGCTTTTGAAGAAACTCAAGCTTACTTTTGGTTGCGTTGTCCCTTGGCTTGAACAGCTTGAAACGGATAATGCGGTAGCCATTGATCATGGAGCCTTTCAGGATATTGCCATCAGAGGTTTTGTTGAATGTCCTGATTCGGCCATAATTTGATACTTCCATGACATTATCGTTCGTGTAACCTGGCCCAAAGTCTATTTGCTTCCATTTTTCCTGAGGGAAATCTTTTATCATAGGTCAAAAATTAGTTTACGTGTACACATCCCAGTTATTTAAAAGGATAAGTTGTATTCGGGTTAGAATCTTCGGAACTGGTTTAATGGGTTAAGACTGCGCCATTAAAATGATGCCACGACCGGGCATTGCTGAAAGATTGTTGTGTGAAGATAGGGAATTTTTCGATTGTTGCAGATACTTAGACTGAATCTAAAATATCGGCAAAACATTTTCCCAAATCCTCCTAAATTTACCGGCTGTTCAATTTTATTCATTTTCAAATCTTCAAATTGCTTATTCGTTCAAAACTGCCCAATGTTGGCACAACCATTTTCACAGTGATGAGCGCTTTGGCTGCAGAGTACGGGGCGGTGAACCTTGGTCAAGGATTTCCTGATTATTCCATGGATGAAGATCTGGTTTCATTAGTGAATGAAGCGATGAAAGCGGGTTTCAACCAATATGTGCCTATGCAGGGTTACCTTCCTTTGCGCGAAGCCATCGCAGAAAAGATATTATTCTTATATAACAATTACATTGATCCACAAACGCAGATCACCATCACGTCCGGAGGCACTTATGCTATTTATACTGCCCTTACTGCGACGTTACAGCCTGGAGATGAAGTGATTGTTTTCGAACCGGCTTATGACAGCTATATCCCAAACGTTGAGATTAACGGAGCTATTCCTGTTCCGGTGAACCTAAAATTTCCTGATTACAGTATTGACTGGGATGAAGTAAGGAAACGAATTAACCCGAGAACGCGGATGATCATGTTGAATTCGCCACATAACCCAACTGGCGCGGTTTTGAGAGCCGGCGATATTGATCAGTTAAGAAGTATTGTGAAAGACTCCAACATTATTATTTTATCTGATGAAGTGTACGAGCATCTCATATTCGATAATATCCCGCATCAGTCTATTCTTCGTTTTCCGGATTTAATGGAAAGAAGTTTTGTTTGCTTTTCTTTTGGAAAAATATATCACTGCACGGGCTGGAAGCTGGGTTACTGTGTAACATCTGCAGAGATGATGAACGAGTTCAGGAAAGTACACCAGTTCAATTGTTTCAGTTGCAATTCGCCAACGCAGGTTGCGCTCGCCTCTTTCCTGAAAAATAAGGAATCCTATCTATCTCTTGGTGTGTTCATGCAACAGAAAAGAGATTATTTCCAGGAACTGATGGGGCAGACAAGATTCACTCCATTACAGAGTCACGGGAGTTACTTTCAATTGTATAAATATGACCGCATCAGTAATGAAAGCGAAAAAAATTTTTCCATCCGCATAACCAAAGATTATGGCGTGGCTGCAATTCCCGTTTCTGCATTTTACCAATTGGGCACAGATAATAAAGTTGTGCGTTTTTGTTTTGCCAAGAAAAATGAAACGCTTGAACTGGCAGTTGAAAGATTGATGAAGATTGATTAGTTCATAGCATCAGGCTTTTATTATATTTGATAAATAACAATTCTGGTATTGGGATGAGAACAGTTTTATTTATATGCGTATTTTTTTTAGTTGCTAAAGCCAATGCACAGATCCTTCCTTTACGTGAACAAGCGAGGGTTATAGATGAAATGCTGTCTGAACGCATTGATAGCCTGCTGCCCGTACTAATGGAAAAGAACGGGATTGATATGTGGATTGTCATCTCCCGCGAATACAATGAAGACCCTGTGCTGAAAACAATGCTGCCAGCAACCTGGCTTAATGCACGACGCCGCACGATATTGATTTTTTATAATAACATTTCAAAAAAGCAATTTGAAAAATTAGCGATAGCAAGATATGATGTGGGAGAGCAGATAAAAGCGGCATGGGACATGCAAAAATTCCCCTGCCAATGGGATGCGCTCACAGAATTGATCACAAAGCGCAACCCGCAAAAGATTGCGCTTGATTATTCTACTGATTTTGGGCTCGCTGATGGAATAGACTATACCGAGTACACAACGTTGCTGCAGAAATTGCCTGCTTCATTTAAGCCTAAAGTTGTATCAGCAGAAAAGCTGGCAGTAGCTTGGCTGGAGACCAGGACTGAAAGGGAAATGCAGATATATCCGCAACTGATTGATATCACGCATCGCATTATAGAAGAGGGTTTTTCTGAAAGAGTAATAACGCCCGGCATTACCTCAACTGAAGATGTAGTCTGGTGGTTTCGCCAGAAGCTGCGCGATATGGGGCTGGATACCTGGTTCCATCCTTCGGTTTCAGTTCAACGCAATGACCTAAAATTTTTTGATCACCTGCAAAGCTTTTCAAACACAGAGAAAGAGGATGTGATCATTCCCGGCGATCTGCTACATGTAGATTTCGGCATTACTTATCTCAGGTTAAATACCGATATACAGGAGCATGCGTATGTTCTGCGTGCAGGGGAAACATCCGTGCCGGAGAATATCAAAAAGGCTTTTGCAAAAGCAAACCGTTTGCAGGAAATCCTTACATCGCAATTTAAAGAAGGAAAAACGGGCAACCAGATTTTAGCCGATGCGCTGTCGCAGGCAAAACAGGAGAGAATAGAAGCATCCATTTATACGCACCCGCTCGGTTATCATGGGCATGCTGCGGGACCAACCATGGGCTTATGGGATCAGCAAAATGGAGTGCCTGGCAGCGGAGACTTTCCAATGCATAATCAAACCGCGTATTCTATTGAATTGAATGCAGCTTCAGAGATACCAGAATGGAAGAAAAAAATCCGCATTATGCTGGAGGAAGATGGGTATTTTGATGAGCACGGATTTCGTTTCATTAACGGGCGTCAAAAAGAAATTTATCTTGTGCCCAGAATAAAAGCTAATATCGGCAATTGAACAAATTTTTATGGAGAAACAAATTGATACCATTGTTTTTGATCTCGGCGGCGTGCTTATTGACTGGAACCCCGATTATGTTTTCCGAAAAGTTTTTCCCAATGAGGAACAGATGCGCTGGTTCTATGATAATATCTGTACCCCGGATTGGAATGAAGAACAGGATGCCGGCAAGAGCCTGAAGCTTGCTACGGAAGAACTGGTGAAAAAATATCCGGAGCATGAAAAGAATATCCGGATGTATTACGGAAGATGGGAAGAAATGCTTGGGGGACCGATTCATGAAACAGTGGATGCACTAAGACACCTGAAAAGTAATACTGACTATCGCTTATATGCATTAACGAACTGGAGCGCAGAAACATTCCCAGTTGCACTTGACCGTTACGAGTTTCTCCATTGGTTTCACGGAAGGCTTGTGTCCGGAGAAGAAAAAATAAGAAAGCCTTTCAAAGAAATTTATGAGTTGCTGATAAAACGATTTAATATCATTCCTTATAGGGCAATTTACATTGATGATAATGCCCGCAATCTTTTTCCCGCAAAAGAACTTGGGTTTCATGTGATCCATTTTCAATCGCCCTCTCAATTCAAAAAAGAATTGATAGATATTCTTGGGGAAGAATTATAGTACTTTATTTCAGCAACTGGTAGGCAATCAGGCTCATCATGTAAGCAAGCCCTGTCATATACATCAATTGAATAACCGGCCATTTCCATGAACGGGTTTCGCGGCGTACTACTGCCAGGGTGCTCATGCATTGCATGGCGAGCATATAAAAAATCATCAGGGAAATACCTGTAGCAAGCGTGTAGACTTTGCTCCCATCTGCCTTCTTAGCTGAATCCATTCGCTGGCGAAGTGTTTGCTTATCGGCATCTTTGCCTCCCTCAACACTGTACAATGTTGCCATGGTTCCAACAAATACTTCCCTTGCAGCAAAGGAAGTGATCAGCGCAATCCCGATCTTCCAGTCGTAGCCCAATGGGCTTATAACGGGTTCAATTGCTTTGCCCAGTCTTCCAGCATAGGAATTTTCAAGAAGCGCTGCTTGTTTTTGTTGCTCAAGTTCCTTTGCCTGCTGAGGACTCTGTTGAATCTGCATTTCATATTGCTTTGCCACTTCACTCATTCTATGTTTTGGCCCGAAACTGCTCAGCGCCCATAAAATCAGGCTGATGACCATTATTATTTTGCCGGCATCTTTAATAAAAATCTTCGCTTTGTTCAACATAGTCACGATAACGTTTTTCCATCTTGGCGCACGGTACACCGGCAACTCAAGAATAAAAAAACTTTTTTCCTGCAATTTGATGAACCATTTCGCAACATACGAGACAATAAGCGCCATCACAAACCCCATCAGATACAAGCCCATCATCACCAAACCCTGGAGGCTAATAATGCCGAATACCAATTTTTTTGGGATAACAAGAGCAATCAGTATTGTGTACACCGGCAATCTGGCGCTGCAGCTCATCAACGGAGTGATCAGGATAGTGAGCAGCCTTTCTTTTTTGTTTTCAATATTTCTTGCACTCATGATAGCCGGCACCGCACATGCAAAACCACTGATCATAGGCATCACGCTTTTCCCGTTCAGCCCAACTTTACGCATAAGCTTGTCTGTTAGAAAGCTTATCCTTGCCATATAACCCGTGTCTTCAAGGACGGTGATAAGCCCAAACAATATCATGATTTGCGGCACAAAAACAAGAATTCCACCTAATCCGGCTAAAATGCCATTGATTAGCACATTGCTGAACCAACCTTGAGGCAATAGGTCGCTTAACCAGAAATTGAATTGGGTAAATGTCCAATCAATGGCATCCATGGGGAACTGTGCGATCCAGAACACGCTCTGGAACAAAAGGAACAGGACAATTAAAAGAATCAAATATCCCCATCGCCTGTTCAATAAAATCGCATCCAATTTTTCCGTAAACAAAGCTTTTTGCAATGGATCTGGTTCAGAAACCGTATGCTGCATAATTTGTTTTATGCGGCCATAACGCTGCATGATCTCATCTGCCTGTACCTTGGTATGATTGAATGAGTTGGCGGATTCTATATGTTCGATTGAATCCTGAATATTTTGTTTGAAATTGAAATGCTCGTGATTGATCAGATAGTGAATGGCAGTATAATCGCTGATACCAGGGAAAATATTTTTTACATCAATAACTGCTGATGCAGCAAGTGCTTTGTTCTGTATAAAATCGCGTGATGCTAAGGTGTTTCGTCGTTGGGCAATTTGCGAAATGGTTTTTTTTAATTCTGCGATGCCCTTATTTTTTCTGGGGTTTACCGGTACCACGGGAACACCAAGTTCTCTTTCTAAGCCCGCGATATCAATTTCAATTCCCTTTTTATTTGCGATATCCATCATCGTTAAAGCAACAACAACAGGTATCTTCAGGTCAATAATCTGCGAGCAAAACAGCAAATTGCGTTTCAAATTGCTGGCATCGGCAAGCAGGACTACGATATCCGGTTTCATATCTGCATCCTGGCCAATCAACACCTTATAGGTTACCCATTCGTCTCCCCGCTTGGGGTATAGGCTGTAAGAGCCTGGAAGGTCAATAATATTAGCTGCAGGCCCCTGCACCATTTGAGCAATACCTGTTTTTTTATCAACAGTTACGCCGGGAAAATTTCCAACTTTCTGGTTCAATCCGGTCAGTGAATTGAACAACGAGCTCTTGCCGCTGTTGGGATTGCCCACTAAAGCAATATGGAGTATGTTTTTTTTCACGCTGCTATAGCCTGCAAAAGTAAGCCTCAACGAGCAAGTTAGTTTACGAAATAAGGAGTGTTATTGAGAAAGAGGTATCAGCGTCTGTGCACAATCAATTTGCCTTCGTGATAAAAAGGAACCACATTGGCAATATCAGGAGTCAGGCAATATCGGATATCTTTTTCTAACCCATAATCATTTAGTCTGTGATAGTGGGAAGCATTCTTTTGTTTGATGAACCCGAACAAATCATTTTTTGCATCTGCATAAATGGTTTCAGCAATCTGAGATGAATCGCAATTGATAGAAAAATTATTTTTTATCCGGCTGATAACAGCACCAGCGAAAAGAGTGTCTTCAATATTCACTTTATCTTTCCATGCAGCGCAACCCAGAATGACGTTCCGGTTTTGCGATGAAAGATAATCGCACAGGGAACTTAGGTTAGGGAACGATCCGGTAACAATATTGCCTGCACCTTTATCAAGAGCCATATGCAGTAGCTTGGTACCATTGGTTGTCGTAAGTACCAGTGTTTTTCCCGAAACAAATTCTTTTGGGTATTCAAAAGGCGAATTGCCATGTTTAAGGCCTTCCGCAATTTTCCCGTCACGTTCGCCTGCAGTGATAGAGTCAATTTGTTTCCCAAGCTCAATACATTTTGCAACGTTGTCAACAGGTATCACGCATTTGGCCTCATTAAATAGAGCTGTAGCAATAGTAGATGTTGCGCGAAGCACATCGATAATCACGACAATTGAATTATTAATATCATACAAATGCAGTAATCCAGGCGATAAACAAGTAAATAAAAAAGGTTTGGAATTTGTCATGTCGGCGAATAATCTACAAATGTAGCGGATAGAAAATTATTGCCATCCATGTATGGAACTGCAAGAATTAAAATGAAGTTAATTGTTGAATGAAATGATAACTGTAGCTTAAGTTTTTATCTGGCTACCTGCAAAACGAATTTCCATTTTTCTGATTCTGCATATTCTTTGATTGCTTTATTTCTTTGCTCAAGCAATTTTTTCAGGTAATTGGTAAGAAATATTTTTTCTGCAATCTTACCAAAACTGCTATATGGAGACATATAAGTAAACAAATCAATCAACAGTGTGCCATTTTCTGTTTTTTTGAAATGATGCTCATGCTTCATGCTTTTAAAATCTCCTTCCACCATTTCATCAGTAAATGAAAATGGTTTGCTCATTTCTGTAATCTTAACTCTCATTACTCTTGTTTTGAAAAGATGTTTTGCTTTCCAGGTAACCGTTTCCTGAAGTTCGATCAATCCGGTAGTGGTACCAGCGACCGCTTGTTCATTGGTGTGCGCCATTGATTTTTTGTGAAGGTCTATGCTGCGGCTGAGGTCAAATACTCTTTCTATGGGCGCTGCAATAAAAGTCGTCAGATGGATGAGTGGCATAGATTTCAAATGGATAATACTGGATATGCATTTATAAGAAAAAACCGTTCCACATTTTAAGTGTGTATAAATTGCTTACTAACTGAAAGGCAGCTTAACCACCTTAGCCTGCAATAATTTATCACGTACCTTAATGTATATTTTTGTGTCCAGATTTGAGAAGACTGTGCTTACATAACCTAGCCCGATTGCTTTGCCCAAGCTCGGAGATTGAGTGCCAGACGTGACTTTGCCGATAGTCATTCCCGAAAAATCTTTTATCTCATAATCATGGCGAGGAATTCCTTTTTCTACCATTTCAAATCCAACCAGCCTGCGCTGAACGCCTTCGGACTTTTGTTTTTCAAGAATACTTTTCGCCGTAAAATCTTTTGTGAATTTTGTGATCCAGCCGAGGCCTCCTTCCAACGGTGAAGTAGTGTCATCAATATCATTCCCGTATAAACAATAGCCCATTTCTAACCGGAGTGTGTCCCTTGCTCCAAGTCCAATGGGTTTTATGCCTTGTGCCTCCCCGGCCTTAAAAATGGCGTCCCAGATCTTGTTCGCTGCATCATCGTTGTTTTCGAAATAAATTTCTACGCCGCCTGCGCCCGTATAGCCTGTCGCGCTTATCAGGACATTCTCAATACCGGCAAACTTCCCCTTTGCAAAAGTGTAATACTTTAAGTTGAGGATATCCATTTGCGTTAACGGTTGCAATATTTTCGTCGCGTTCGGCCCTTGTATGGCAAGCAAACAGGTTTTATCGGATATATTATGCATCTCGGCATTATGGATATTATGTTTGCTGATCCAATTCCAATCTTTTTCAATATTAGACGCATTCACCACAAGCATATACACTTTATTTTCTTCAATGCAATACACAAGCAAATCGTCTATAATTCCGCCTTCATCGTTTGTAAAGCAACTATATTGTGCTTTGCCAATGCTCAACCTGGATGCATCATTAGTAGTAATGCGCTGAATAAGATCTAATGCATAAGAGCCTTTCAAGATAAACTCTCCCATATGGCTCACATCAAAAACCCCGGCATTGTTTCGCACCGCAGCGTGCTCATCATTAATCCCAGTATAGCTGATGGGCATGTTGTAACCTGCGAAGCCGGCCATTTTTGCGCCCAGCGCAGTGTGCTTTTGAATGAAAGGTGTTGACTTCATCTTGATGTATTAATTTTTGCAAATGTAAGCGGATATTATTTTTCAATCACTATAACCGGGTAAGTGGAAATTTTGGTATGCTGCGATCGTTAAGATGGATCATCCGTATGACAAAATAAAAGAGCCTCCGCCTTTCGGCATGAGGCCCTTGTTCCAACTTCAACCAAGAGGCACTGTTTTAAAAAATTCCTTTTGGCTGCACAATTATTTCTTTCAGTTATGACCAAATCAATTGTACCAATTTTATTGAAAAATCATTGATAAAAAATAAGCAGCGGATCCTGATTTTCCATTGTCATCTTCATCTTCGGATTCTTTTATTGAAGTGGTTGCTTTTTGTTCCTGGAGCGATGAAGTATCTTTAGTTTTTGCTGGCTGCGTCTGGGATTTAATTTTTATGGAATCTGAATTACCTTTATAACGGTAACCATTGTCTATTTTCGGAGTTGGCTGCTTATTGTCATTTTCATCGTCATCGGTGTCATATTTCTTCTTGTCTGTTCTCTCAAGGCCTTTTACTGTCATTATGTATTCGGTATCAGCTTCCCAGTCATATCTTTCATCCCAATCGTTGTTCCATTCATCATCGTCATCGTTTATGGCCCAGCCATTTCTTCTGATGTTGATGTTGAACCAACCATAATTATGGATGCTCCCGTCAATTTGGATTTTCTTTCCAACTGGCACTTCGATTATGATCATTACCTGCTGGTTTCTGAATTTTTCATTTTTGCTGATAGGGAAACCGCCTCTAGGCAATAGCAGAATACTATCTTGTTGGGCGATATCAAAATTTATTTTTTCTGCAATGTTCTGTGCCTCCTTTTGCGATCTCCCCCTGCTGAATTTCAACTTCTGCACATGAAAGTAAGCATCCTTACTTTTAACAATATCCACCCGAACCGTATTCAACAAAAGCGAATCATAATTATCTCCAAAAACGGGCCAGTCATTATCCCAATCAACCCAGTTCCATCTATGTGAGAAATAGTGGGAGCCTCTTCTTGCATTCGTTTCATCGATGTATAGTTTCCCGCTAACAGGCTGGGCAATGCTTACACTTTCTTCAACAAAATCTTTTGCCCTGAAATTCCTGACAAAATCACTAAAAAGTATTATCAGCGATATCAAGCCAATCACCCAAAGCGTTCCAAACACAAAACCGAGATAATGATTCTTTGAGCGAGCGCCCATGATGCGCCTGACAAGCCATGTGAGAATCGCAATAAGCGGGATTCCTAAAAATAAAACAAGGCTAAGCCAAGCTAGAAAATTTTCAGTTACGCCAGACAGAAAGAAATTTTTTAGTGGAAGCACCGCAATGCCTCCGAATAAAAGACCAATCAATACTCCGAATAGCGAAAGCGCGATAATGCTTGCGATGAATAGAAAGAAAGCTTTGAACAGCACACCAATCACATGGCCAATCCCTCCGCTTCTTCTTTGACTGATTTCATACGAAAGGTCTTTGCTTTTTTGCTGAGCAGTGCTTTTAAATTCTGTACTAAATCTTTGTGCGCCTTCTTTAATCTCAGCGCCCATTTTTTCTGCTCTGCCTTTGAATCCTTCCAAATCTTCTTTTATTGTATTTGCAATTGAATTCAAATCCACTTTTTCGCCACGCATCTCTAATTTTTCAGAGGCTGTATTTGCAACGGGTACCGCAATCCAGAGAATGATATAGCTAATGATTAATGTGCTGCCCAATCCGCCAGAAATAAATCTTGGCGCAAAATCCCAGTCCCAAAATGCCGCATGAAAAACGCCAGATGCGAGCCAAAAAATAAAGGGAAGCGCAAAAATCACCCTCCATATCCAAACAGGCATATTGAAATATGCGGCTAATCCTCCGGCAACTCCGCCAATCACTCGGTCATCAGAACTGCGAAACAATCGTTTAGTGATATTTGATTGTTGAGACTGTGAAGGCACGACTATCCAGAGCAAAATATAAACCCAAAACAAAGCTCCAACCAGAATCACAAATGCAATTCGCAAAATCACTGGGTCAATGCTTAAATAATTTGCGAGCCCGCTGCATACGCCGCCCAATATTTTATCATCTGCATTGCGATATAGCCTGCCTCTTCCGGGAGGCGAATTATAAGTAGTGTATGTTTTTTGTGATTGTTCGTTCTGAGCGTTTTGCGCCCTATCAGATGAAGAAGCAGTTCCGAAACTACTGTCAGCATCGGCTGCTTCAAAATCCTCCGGTTTACCCATGCCCGCGATTATGGTGTTTACATCATTGTCAGTAATGCAGTTAGAATCTTTTTTCAAGCGCTCCGAAAAAAGCTCTGCAAACCGGTTCTCAATGTCGTTGACGATCTCATCACGGCCTTCTTCATTGGCAAAATATTTTCTCAGGCTGTCAATATATTGCTTGAGTATTTCGTAAGCAGTCTCCTCAATCGGAACTACTCTGCCGTGAAAGTTTATGTTGATGATCTTTTTCATTGTAAATCTATTTGATGGTTGAAGTTTAGAAGCTTGGGTTTTGATTGGTGCTGTCGGGCATGCTTTCCTTTTTGCTAGCTAGCGCGTTCACTGCATTGGCCAACTCGTTCCAGGTCGCCTCGAGTTCCTCATAAAATTTCTGGCCTTTTGGGGTGAGCGAAAAATATTTGCGTGGAGGCCCCGAATTACTCTCCACCCACCGGTAAGTAAGCATTTCTGCATTCTTGAGCCTCGTCAGCAGAGGGTATAACGTGCCTTCAAGGATGTGGAGGTTGGCCGCTTTCATTTCTTCCACTATGTCGGAAGGGTAGGCTTCGCCACGGCGGATGATGGAAAGGATGCAAAACTCCAAAATCCCTTTTCTCATTTGGCTTTGCGTGTTCTCGATGTTCATATATTTCTGTTTTAGGAGAACAAAGTGTTTTAATCCTCTATTCCATCACAAATATAGAAACATTTTAGTACTATGTAAAACAAAGTACCATTTAAAAGAAGGTAATTTTTATAATCAGTTAACGATTGATTAAATGAAATGCAGGCTGGTAAATGGTTTTGAAGAAGTAATGTGAATAGATAAAAAATTAAGTCGATTATATGGGCGGCTAAAAAAAAATATAAGTGGCGATTATTTGGGAAAGAAAATTGCCAGAGAAGGCAAAATCTAAGTGAAAAGCTATTTATTTTCAGTAGAAAGTCTCCTTACTCCAACAATTTTTTGACCTCTGCCGCTTCGATCAATATCATTCCAATTTCAGAGTTTGATTGAAAGTATTTTTTTGTCAGGGCTTCTACGTCTTCCGTTTTTAATATCGCATAACAGTCGCCATTTTCAGAAAGCCGGCTAAGCGCAATGATTGCCTTCACTGATAAAAGGATGGGTATTGATAAAGGTTCTTTCAACCCGGAGCGAATCGATTTTTTTTCTTGGATCACAGCATCGATAAAAGTTTTCATGTATTTTGATTTGTAAAGCAAAAGCTCTTTAACTTCTGCGCATGCTTTCTTGCTTTGATTTATAATTAAGCAATATTACTCACTAATAGCGGAACTCTTCTATAAATTAAATGGGTTAATTGGTTTTAATAATCGTTTTCATGCCTAAAAAATATTCATAGTGGTTCACTGCTTCGCTAAGTGCATTCTTTTTTAATCTGTTTCTTGATTTGAAAAAATGCGGCTCTATTAAAACGTGATCTTTTTTCAACGTTCGTTTCCAAAGGCCTTCAACTTTTCCATTTACTACGATGGTGGGTCTGAAAATCCCGTTAGATGTGATTACCTGTTTTGCGATTTTTTGGTCCAGAGATGGCGACCTGTCTTTATAGCTAACTATAAATTCATCGAATGCCGGCAAAAAAAGAATGCTTTCAAATTCTTTCATTTTAGATGAAGAAGTATGATAAATCCAATATATCTGGTTGTTAATTTTTACCGAATCAAGTTTTGATTTTATTGAATCCAAACCCATCTTTGCATTTGCAACAGTTAATCCAGACCACCAGCAAAAATCCTGCAATGTCGCATAACCATGGCTGTTAAAATATTTTTTCGCCAGTTCTGCCAATGCTTCTTCTTTTTTCAATATTTTTCCAAAAGGCACTCTTTCATCTAATAGCGCATAGGTAAATTGTTTTTCACGCTTTCTGCCATTGCAAACTATGCCATCCAGTTCGGCCCGATACATCAAATGAATTGAGCGCAGGGTGTTAATGCCAATGCCTTTTTTTTGAAGCATTGACATGAGTTCAGCACGGGTTAAATAGTTGCGGCCAGCCAATGCTTTTTGAATAATGCCATTTGCTCGTCTAAAAATTTTTTCATCCAATTCAAGGCTGCGCCATGCAGATGCAACAGCAGATTTTACATGCGGGGCAGTGAGTGCCAGCATCCAGCGGATATCATCTGCAGAAACGAGATGCCATGTTGGGCGCAAAATATGCGTTCGGATAATGTCACCATTGTCTATTGCATGCTCAATTTCATTTTCTGTTTTTGAAAGCCTGATGCCAACTGCCCATTTTGCCATTTCATAATCCTGTGCCTGAACAGCGGCTAAATGGCTGACCATTTCTTTCGGCGTAGTGAATTTTGTGCCAACAAACTGTTGATTGATTAAACGTTGTTTGACTATATCTGCGATGGTCATTTAGGTTTGATGTTCAGATGAAGGGTTTTGCAAAACTATTTTTTCAACCCAATTTCTTTCAATCTTTCATCCAGATATTCTCTTGCTGTAATATCAGAGTAATCTTTCGGATGGTTATGATCAATACAGCTTTCCAGGCAAGCTAAGTTCATCCTGCTTTTAGGATGCAAAAAGAACGGCATGGAAAAACGGGAAGTATGCCAAAGCTCTCTTGGCGGATTAACAACCCGATGTGTGGTCGATTTTAATTTGTTATTGGTAAGCCGTTGCAGCATATCACCAACGTTCACTACAATCTGGTCGGACAATGATATGACATCAACCCATTGGTTTTGTCTTGTAAGAATTTGGAGGCCACTTGCTGAAGCACCCACTAATAATGTGATGAGATTGATGTCCTCATGTTGCTCCGCGCGTATCGCCGATTTTGGCTCCTGAGTAACAGGCGGGTAATGAATCGCTCTTAAAATGGAATTACCATTATAGATATGCTCCTGAAAATAATTTTCATTTAAGCCAAGATACAAAGCAATCGCTTGCAACAACCCGCCACCTGATTTTTCAAAAGCCCGATAGGCTTTAAAAAAAGTTGGGATGAACTGCGGCACTTCATCAACAAAAACATTTTCCGGGTATTCTGATTTCAAGGCGTCATCTTCTTCAACTGTTTGCCCAAACTGGAAAAATTCCTTCAGGTCAGGTGCATCGCTACCTTTTGCATGTTCTTTTCCAAATGAGGTGTAGCCGCGTTGTCCTGCAAGTGCTGAATTTTCATATTTTCTCTTTGCATCCAGAGGCAAGGAAAAAAACTGCTGGATGTATTTGTATAAATCAGCAATCAGCGCATCATCCACACCATGATTTTTCACGGCAGCAAAGCCTACTTCTTCATAAGCTTTTCCCAAATCCTTTATGAAAGATGATCTTTTTGCGGCATTACCTGATAAAAAATCTGCCAAATCAACAATCGGGATAGCCATCATTCAATCTTTTAGCGGATGAATAAATTTATGAGTAGATTTACCTTTTTGTAAAATTATTGGTTTTGGCACAAAGAAATATTGTTCTCATTTTTCCATTATTTTTTCTTGGTTTGGCGTTTTCCTGCTCGCCTGTTTATCTAAAACACATTGATGAATATAAATTCGAAAACGGGGATGGGAAGCCTGATTACAGCAGATTACAATATTGGGCGGCAAATCCATACAAAAGAAGTTTGTCGGACAGCGTGCCTGAACCATTGAGACGTAGCTTTGTCAAAGATTCCTCAGTGGACGTTTTTTTTCTTCATCCAACTACTTTCGGGGATAAAACTGATGCGAGGTGGAACGCGGATATTAACAGCGATACCATTAATGCAAAAACAGATTACAGTACCATCCTTTTTCAGGCAAGCGCTTTTAACGAGTACAGGATATTTGCGCCTCGCTACCGCCAGGCACATTTGCGGGCTTACTACACAAAAGACACGGCTTCGGCACTTCGGGCATTTGACCTGGCATATCAGGATATAAAAACCGCTTTCCAATATTATCTTGACCATTACAATAATGGCAGGCCAATCATCATTGCCTCGCATAGTCAGGGAAGCACACATGCGCAAAGGTTATTGAAAGAATTTTTTGATGGGAAACCGCTGAAAAATAAACTGGTCGCAGCCTATATTATCGGGATGTATATCCCGCAAAACACTTTTGCCGAGTTGGGGCCTTGCAAAGATTCTTTACAGACAGGGTGCTTTGTCGCATGGCGCAGTTTTAAAAAAGGATTTGAAGCCGATTACGTAAAAGCAGAAACGACAAGAAGCTTTGTAACCAATCCATTGACGTGGACTAATTGCAACGATTATGCGCCAAGGGAACTGAACTTAGGTGCAGTCCTTACAAAATTTAATAAAATCAGGCCTCATGCAGCGGATGCGCAGATCCATGAGGGAATCTTATGGCTAAACCGGCCACATTTCCCGGGCAGTTTTTTATTGCAAATGAAAAATTATCATATTGGCGATATCAACCTGTTTTATCTGAACATCAGGGAAAACGTACATGCGCGAATTAGTGCTTTTAATAAAAATCAATAAACAATCCTGCGGGCCTCAATACATTTGAAACTTGAATCTTTTTGGGTGAAGTGAACATTTATTTGCAAGGTTTCTTTATAATAATTTTCTATAGCAGGTATTTTTTTCCCGCCAAAAATTATATTGGTGTTATGCATAAAATCACTTGGGCCAACTAAAGAAAAACGATTATAAATTGGCTGATTAGTATTGTTAATAAACTCATCTTTATACAATAAATTTTTTATCAGAAATTTTTTTGGAGTATCCCATACTGAAAAATAGTCCATTGGGAAATGGTCATCTGTAATAATGAATAATTTATCAGGATTTGTATTCAATTCTTTCCATGCACAAACAAATAGCGCATTTTTTTCTTTATTAATGGAAATGGTTTTTTGAATGCGAATAAAGCTCCATGAAAGCATGACTATAAATAAAATATTTTTGATGATTTTTATATTTCTGTTTTGTAAAACAATGGTAATTTCTTTTTCAATTAAGAGTAAGGCCAACAAAATATAAAATAATATCAATGCAGGTATAAGATAGAAAGGAAGTTTTCTAAAGAGAAGAAGGTAAGCCATTAGGATAATCATTACCGAGAAACACGAAAAACTAACAATGCGATTTGTCTTGTTGGCAGTCAGCGATATGGTAATCAATATAAGCAGCAATGAGAACCAGAAAATGCGGCTATTGACAAACAACCAATATAGAAATCCATAAAATTTTTTTTTATCTAAAAATGATGAGGTTACTGTTTGTTTTCCCAACTCCCGAATTTTATTTAGAGAGAGAAACTCCTTGTCCCAAAATAATCCATTATGAAGAAATGAAACTACAGTGCTATCCGGTGATTGGCTTGCATAATTTTCAGGCGCATTGTAGTAAGAGAATACAGTGTTTCTGTACGCTTCTTCCATTTTCCATCCTGGTATTTTGTTCGAATAATATTGCTGCTGGTAGTAAATAAGAAAAAAAATAGCTATGCATGCAGCGCCAATGAAGCATGTTAATAAAAAAGGTTTTTGAGAAAGCCTGACAACTATTACCGGGCTGCAAATTATAAGAAGTGGTATCAATGTGTGCAGCCGGAACATTGCAGAAATTATGATTAATGCAAACGAGGTGCAGATAATTTTCTTGCCAGGAATTAGTTTGATGCTCTCATGCAGCAGCAATAATAATCCTGTCATCGCTGATATTAATGCTGTGTTTGTGAAAGTGACGTTTAATAAAAATTGCGACTCAAAAACAAAGAAAGCTATAGAGAAAGTTAAAATGGCTTCAAGAAATGACTTGGTTGAAAGAAATATTCTTAACAAGATCCAACAGGAGGAGAAATGTAGCGCATACAATGCGGCTGAATACCAGTTTATTCCCGGGAACTGGATGAAAAGATTTTTGATAACCCATCCAAGCCATGGATGCATTCCGAAATTGTAATGAAGCAGGTTTGTGGGTGCCTCACCAAAGCCGCCACCAAGTAGATAGAGCAAATAAACATCATCTCCGGAATTGTAAATCGGGTGACCAGATAAAAGGATAATAAAAAAGAGAAAGAAACAAAAAAGAAACGAAAAAAGACCACGCTTTGCCTTTGATAACATCATTATGTTACAAGATTGAAAGCAAGATAGTACAATTTGGCCGCCGTCATAAGCCTGCTGTACTTATCTTATTTTTTCTGCCAGTAATTTCTTATCGTCTTCAGTGATATCAACAATTGCATATCGCTCAACTTTGTTGATGAGCATTTCGTCAAGCATACTTACCAGGTTTTCATAGCTGGCATCTGCAGAAGGTTTTATGATTATCATCATTTCCTTTTTGCCACCTTTATAACTCTTCTCCATCAACTCTTGTTTTTGCCTGATGATTTCTCCAATGCCATCTTGGATCGAATATCCAGCAAACCCGCATGAGCCTTCTTTCATGGATTCATCTAAATTGCCGTTATAATAAAAGGTCGTGTTGTTTTTGCCGAGCAAGATTGTCAGCGCTGCTTTTTTGCCAAGGTTCGTGCTATCTCCATTGGCAGGCATTCGCAAATCTGTTGCATGTGGTTTTGTCCAAGCAGTGCTGACCATAAAAAAGGTGATCAATAAAAAGCCAAGGTCAACCATTGGTGTAAGGTCCACTTTTGTTGACAATTTTTTTCCGCGGCGCAAAGAGTTTTTATGCCGGTTTTTACCGATCGGTGCATCCAGCTCAGCCATAAAATAGTTTTTAAAATTTGCGGAAAAGGAAATTCTCTAATAAGATTCGTCAGAAAGAAATTTCCACAAAATTTTTAGTCGAATCAGAACTCGGCATTTTTAGGCGTTCTCGGGAATGCAATCACATCGCGGATATTTGTCATGCCTGTAACAAACTGTACCATGCGCTCAAAGCCTAGCCCGAAGCCTGCGTGCGGCACAGTGCCAAATCGACGCGTATCAAGATACCACCACATTTCCTCTATGGGTATATGCATTTCTTTCATTCTTTCTTCCAGCTTTTCTAACCTTTCTTCTCTTTGTGAGCCGCCGACAATTTCGCCAATGCCCGGAGCGAGGATATCCATCGCGGCAACGGTTCTACCATCATCGTTCTGGCGCATGTAAAACGCCTTGATGGTTTTTGGGTAACCGGTGACGATTACGGGTTTTTTAAAATGCTTTTCTACAAGATAGCGCTCGTGCTCGCTTTGCATGTCAATTCCCCAACTCACATCGTACTTGAACTTTTTCTTTTTGTAGGCCGGAGATGCCAGCAGGATATCTATTGCTTCAGTATAAGTTATCCTTTCAAAATCATTGTTCACCACAAATTCCAGTTTTTCAATCAATCCCATTTCGCTTCGCTCCGCCTGTGGTTTTTGTTTTTCTTCTTCATCCAGGCGCTGTGCCAGAAATTCAAGATCCTCCCTGTTATTGTCCATGGCGTATTTAACAAGGTATTTGATGAACGCTTCCGCAAGGCTCATGTTATCTTCTATGTCATAAAAAGCCATCTCCGGCTCAATCATCCAGAACTCGGCAAGATGCCGCGTTGTGTTTGAGTTTTCTGCGCGGAATGTAGGCCCGAAAGTGTAAATCTCGCTCAATGCCATTGCGGCAAGTTCTCCTTCTAGCTGACCACTGACAGTTAAGTTGGTAGCACGTCCAAAAAAATCATCTTTGAAATCGATTGTTCCGTCTTGGTTTCGCGGAGTGTTATCAAACGGAAGCGTGGTTACTTTGAACATTTCGCCCGCGCCTTCTGCATCTGATGCTGTGATGATGGGTGTGTGCAGATAAACAAATTCCTTATCATTGAAAAACTGATGTACTGCAAATGCCAGCGAGTGGCGGATGCGAAACACTGCGCTGAAGGTGCTTGTGCGGAAACGCAAATGCGCGATCTCTCTTAAAAATTCAAGGCTGTGTTTTTTGGGCTGAAGCGGGTATTTTTCGCCATCGCTGTCGCCGAGCACTTCGATTGACTTTGCTTTCAGTTCCACTTTCTGGCCCTTGCCTAATGAGGCTACGATTTCACCTGTTACTTTCAGTGAAGCACCAGTAGTAATACGCTTTAAAAAAGATTCAGCATATAAACCCAATTCAACGACCACCTGTAGGTTGGTGTTGGTGCTGCCATCGTTCAATGCAATAAACTGGTTGTTGCGGAAAGTTCGCACCCAACCCATAACGATTGTTTCTTCACCTGATGGCTCTGAGGAAAGCAGTTTTTTTATTTTTACCCTTTTGTTGAACATATTAAAATTTTAGCGTCTGCAAAGATAAACCCTAGACGATAAGGTTGATAAGATTTAGTGCCAATAAGGGATTCACAAAAAATATTTTTTTGCTTTTTACGTTTTTGTGTTAACATTGTGCTGGAATTAAGCTGACAGTTCTTTTCTAATGCTCGCAGATCATCAGTTTTACCCATTCCATACATCATTTAGCAAATTCATTTTCATAACCTTTCAATAAAATAACCTGGCGTTTGAAACCAGTGTTTAACCTCACAAGTTTTTTCTCTTATGTATGACATCCTTCAACTGAACGACATGCTCGTTCCCGAATTGCTCGACATCGCAGAGCAACTTAAAATCCACGGCGCAAAAAAGCTTGATAAACAAGAGCTCGTTTACAAAATATTAGATAAGCAAGCGCTTGCACCCGCCGAATCCAAGCCTGAGGCTACTGATGAAAAACCCAAGAGAAAACGCATCATCAAAACAACCACAGCTAATTCAACCGAAGAAGCAATTGTTGAGAGCCCGGAACCTATCGTTAAACAGTCGGAATTGCCAATTGAGCCAGAACATAAACCGGAGCATAAAAAAGAAATAAGCAAAAAAGAGCATAAGCCGATTATCAAGAAACTGAAAAAAAGAGAGGAAGAACTTTTTGAGCCTGAAATCAATAATGTTAACGATATGGTTGCTCCTTTAGAGGATGAAGAGTCTGGCAATGTTTCTGAAGAGGAAAATGAATTGACGACTGAGGAATCAGAAATCATTCAGGAACAAAGCCAGGCAAATGAATCACCTGCCAATAGAAATTATCCTCAGCGCCGCAACGACTCTTTCAATATTGAATTTGACGGGATCATACAAGCTGAAGGCGTTTTGGAAATGATGCCCGACGGATATGGATTTTTACGCAGCAGCGATTACAATTATTTGTCTTCTCCCGATGATGTATATGTTTCTCCCTCGCAGATAAAACTGTTTGGGTTGAAAACTGGTGATACTGTTCACGGCGCAGTGCGCCCACCGAAAGAAGGCGAAAAATATTTTGCTTTGTTGAAAGTGGAATCTATTAACAGCAAAGGTCCTGAGGAAGTGCGCGACCGTGTACCCTTCGATTACCTGACGCCATTGTTCCCGTTCGAAAAGATGAACCTTTTCACAACGCCAAGCGATTATTCAACCCGCATCATGGATCTGTTTACGCCCATTGGCAAAGGCCAGCGCGGATTGATTGTTGCACAGCCAAAAACAGGAAAAACTGTTTTGCTAAAAGCGGTAGCTAATGCCATTGCTTCCAATCATCCCGAATGTTATCTGATGATTGTGCTGGTGGATGAAAGGCCGGAGGAAGTTACTGATATGGAGCGCAGCGTGAAAGCGGAAGTAATTGCTTCCACTTTTGATGAGCCAGCGGAAAAGCATGTAAAAGTTTCAACAATCGCTTTGCAAAAAGCAAAACGCCTGGTTGAGTGCGGCCACGATGTGGTAATACTGTTAGATTCTATCACCCGCCTTGCACGGGCTCACAATACCGTTGCACCCGCATCGGGCAAAGTATTGTCTGGTGGCGTTGAAGCGAATGCCATGCAAAAGCCCAAACAATTTTTTGGCGCTGCGCGAAAAATTGAAAACGGCGGATCATTAACCATACTTGCGACAGCATTGATTGATACGGGAAGCAAAATGGATGAAGTGATTTTTGAAGAATTCAAAGGAACGGGCAATATGGAATTGCAATTGGACAGGCGCTTATCGAATCGTCGGGTATTCCCGGCGATTGATCTGGTGGCTTCCTCCACCCGCCGCGATGACTTGTTGTTGGAAAGAGATGTGCTGCAGCGAATGAACCTGTTGCGCGTTTACCTTAATGATATGAACACAGAAGAGGCAATGAATGAATTGCTGAAGCGCATGCGCGGAACCAAGAGCAATGAAGAGTTTTTGGCGAGCATGAATAGTTAACGCAAAATGGCTATCCTAAATAAAGGCATCAATTTTTTTCGCTAATTTTCTGTCTTTATCGGTTATTATATCACCGGCATCGTGCGTTGATAGCCATATCTCCACTTTGTTATAAACATTTGTCCACAAAGGATGATGATTCATTTTTTCGGCTTCAAGTGCCACTCTTGTCATGAATGCAAATGCTTCAGAAAAATCCCTGAATTCGAATTTTTTATAGAAAGTATTGTTTTGTTCGTGCCACATAAAAATTAATTTTAAAAGTATTGATCAAAAAACCAGATTGCTTTTGTTCTTTATTTTTTCATTCGTAAGTTCAGTCACCAATTGAATGCTGTTCATTGTTTTAATGGAGCTAATCAGCTCATTCAGCATCTCATCGCTTACTGCATCGCCTTTCAGCAGCCATAAAAAATCAAGATGTCGAAACTCGGGCAGCAGGTATTCTCCATCAAAATGGTTCTTATATAAATAATGGCTCAGCGAGCTGTTAGGCTCATCATATTGATAAATGCCAAAAAAATACGTGCGTGTTTTTTTCTTGAGCTGTATCTCGATGTCATTATTATTACGGAAGCTGAAACGAAGCCAGTTGTTTAGATGCCAGCAAAACTGATAATCCTTCAAAGGAGCTACAATACCCAATATCCTTACATCTTCAAAGAATTCAGTTGTTAATTCTTCAATACCGAGCTTTAGCTTCATTGATGAAATTCTTTAATACTGACAATTAAAATTGCACAGGTGCTTCTGCGGTATCGTTTCCGCGTTTATATTTTACCTGGGTTGTATCACCTTTCTTAAATTTCGACAATGCCTCCATGTAATTATCTAAAGAGCTGACATTATAATGGCCTAACTGAATAATCACATCGCCTGTTTTCAACCCGGCCTTTTGCGCTGGCCTTCCATCGCTCACACCATCCACACGCACTCCTGTTCCTGTGAATGTGTAATCAGGCATAATGCCCATTGTTACACTGAACCTTGATGATGAAGTTGACTGTGTTTCTCTTGTTTTCGTAAAAACAAGCTTGTCTTTGTCATTCAGATTTTCTACCAACTGATAAATATATTTCAAGACATGCAGTTCGCCGGTGTAATTAATTTTATCCCAGTCATCGCTGGGGCGGTGATAATCTTTATGCCAACCAGTAAAGAAAAAAAGCACCGGAATATCTTTTCTGTAAAAAGACGTATGATCGCTCGGCCCTGTGCCGCTGCTATCGTATTTTAAAGTGAAATATTTTTTTTCGCTTAAGTTGTAATTGAATAAATCTCCCCAAACGGGTGAAGTTCCATAGCCGCCGATAGTCAACACGTGAGAACTGTCATTGAGCCTTCCAACCATGTCCATATTGATCATATAATCTACTTTTTTCAGATCAATAGCCGGATGTTCTACGAAATATTTTGAGCCGAACAAGCCAAGCTCCTCGCCCGAGAAAGCGATGAACAGATAATTGCTATTTTTAGATTTTGACTGCTTTAAGAGCTTTGCCAGTTCAATCAAAGCTGCAGTGCCGCTCGCATTATCATCGGCGCCATTGTGTATCAGTTTTTCCGGCCCGCGGTACATGGAGTTGCCATCTTCTCCATAACCTAAATGGTCATAATGCGCACCAAGTACAACAGTTTTATTGGCACCATTATTTATATAACCAACAACGTTATTGCCTGTGCGCTTTTTTTCGCCGATAGCAACATTTATTTTTACGTCGAATGACGCAGACTCATCTTTCAAGTATTTTTTCTTTGCATCGTTTGTTATATATATGACCGGGATAATTTCTGGTTCTGATTTATCTTTTGCATTGAAAGAAATATTATCGGCTATTTTAGAGTCATTGTAAAACACGAGTGCCGTAGCTCCTTTTTTTGAGCACTCTTTTACTTTAGCATGTAGCGCTTCATTCAGGTCAAAATGCGGATTGTCTTTGTTTTCCTCTAGAAAGTCTTTTATATCAATGAACCATGGCACTCCGCTTTCCTGTAATGCAATGGCAACCGTGCCTGATATCTTTTTTGTTGCGCTGAAGGCAAGCGGGAAATAGTCTTTATTAAGAATCAGTTCATTATTATTTACAATGAAATGAGTTGTATTGTCAATTTGCTTCCCATCATTTATCTCAAAAGGCTGCAACCAAGTTTTTTCTTCAATCATTTCAAGGCCTGCATTACGAAATTCGGTGCTGATATAATTGCTTGCTAATTTCTCTCCTGCTGTGCCTGCTCTTCTTCCTTCCAATTTATCATCGGCGAGATAACGGATATGGGTTTCCAGGTTAGCCAGAATGGTCTTGTCAGCTTTTTTTATTTTTTGAGCTGATGCGGAAAATGAAAATGCAAGAGAGATGAATACAGCAATCGAAATACTACGCATCATGAAGATTTGGTTTTGTGAGCAAAGGTAGCGGGCAATTAGTATTCAAAAAAGCAAAATGAAATTTGCAAGCAGATTTGAATTTTACGATGATAGGCGTTAGCCGCAGATGTGCTTAAAGCCTTTGTTATTTACCTATTAATAAGCTTTAAAACTATCCAAACCTCAGTTTTTTTCCTTTACTTTTGCAGATTGTCCTTTTTTGGAAAAATGA
>Ga0302280_1000454_pt1 | contig 36205 bp, 63 predicted proteins | sample III_Fen_E1_1_FD_198771 | JGI IMG/M metagenome (GOLD analysis project Ga0302280, IMG submission 198771) | Peat permafrost microbial communities from Stordalen Mire near Abisko, Sweden - III_Fen_E1_1 | ecosystem: Environmental > Terrestrial > Soil > Wetlands > Permafrost | place: Sweden: Abisko... | reverse complement strand
TGGCTATAAAATTTAAACCTGGAGATACTCTTATATATTCCAGAGGATCTGAAGATTGGATTGGAATAAAAATGATCTATATCGATAAATTATTTAATGAAGAACATATCACCGCAAGACTTTTAAACGATGTATCTGTCTATAAAAAAGGACATATTGTTAATCTAATGATTTCCAGAGTAGATTTATACAAACGAAAAGAAATTAGAAAATCACCAAGTTGGCTTTAAACCCTTGACGAAGGGGGGTCAAGTATGATAAGCTAAAGAAATGTAGCATTTGATTCAAGGTATTAATTACCTACGACGATAAAGTATATGCGGATCATACGCTGACGCTAACGAAAGGATATAGGTACATTGGAGGTTAAATTACACTATTTCTAATAATTGGAATTATATTAAGTTTAATAATGTTTAAATTTGAAGGATTGAAGTTTATTCTTTTTATTACAATTGGATTGTTATTCAATCCGATAACAATGTTTTTTGTATTAGTTATCTATCAACTGAGGAGTATTAAATGAGTGAAATTAAACGTCTTACCCGTATTAAGTATTTGAAAGATGAACAAGGAGTTTATACAAGTCATAAAGAATTCCTAGCTAACGATGGTATCCTTGTAAACGTACAGATTAACACCACGAATAATACCGTAAGTGTTCTTCAAGTAACCGGAAGTGGTATGTACTCGGTAGTAGAAACGACCGCGTATAGCAAGTTCACTGAAGCTAAAAAGATTGGTAAAGCCCTTCTTAAAAAATACGGAGTAATCTTCTTTGAAGAAACCCGTAAAAAGAAAGTAGTTAAAGAAGCGTCTTAATCGCGGTCAGTTATAATAACTATGTAAATTTTTGAGGAGAAATTTATGTATAATGATCTTATGAAAAATATTAAACCGGGGAAATCCCGGTTTAAACACGTTGGAGTAGAGCTTGAAATTGTTTCTAAACGAGGAAGAAATTCTCTTGTAGAAGCATTTAATAAAGCCGGTATTGCTAAGTATGTGAATATTGGATTTGATAGTTCTATTCGTACAGAATGGGGAGAGTATCCATTTGCATATGAAATCCGTTGTTTAGTTCCTCAATTCCGTTTTAAAGATATTATTAAAAAGGTATGTAAAGTTCTTCAAGATACCGAATGTAAAGCTAATAATAGTTGCGGATTACATGTTCACCTGGATATGCGTCCTAAAATCGGAAGGGATGTTAAACAAGTTTATACAAAGCTTGTAGACAAACTTCCTGAACTTACTAAATATGTTGCTCCTCGTCGCATAGGAGAAGACGCATATAACCCTCTTAATCGAACCAATGACTATGAGTATGCTGTTAAAGGAAAGCCCGTCATAATCGAACGTCAAGCGCGTACAAAGGTTCTAAGGAAACCTATGGTTAAGAATGGACTTCCGGTAATGGAGAAATATGAAATTAGATCTGATAGTGAAGGACGTTCGGCAATCAATCCTCATGCATATGCGAAACATAAAACTATTGAAGTACGATTAAAGGAAGGTACCGTAGATAGTAAAGATATTACTAAATGGGTTAATAAACTTGTGAGTATTGTAGAAGGTAAATGATGAAACAAAAGCTAAATGCTTTGATGATGAAAATGAATCAGTTCTTTCTAGCTTGGGATCAAATGGAAGATCTTAATAAGTATAGTGAGTACGACGTGGCAAGAAAAATGATTACTGTAATTGAACGGGAAAATAAAAAGAAGAAAGTTCTTTATATTGTAAAGGATAATAATGAGCCACCAAAAAACGCCGGATGAGTCAGATAAAATATTTAAATCATATAAAGCATATGAAAAGGATTATTTTAAAAAAGCATGGAAAGAACTATATGAGAATCAACTCGTATATGGCACTGATGCGGGTTTAGAAGTTATTAAAGAACCAGGAAGTATTACAGTTCAAAGGGTTAACCTATCTAACATAAATGATTTAAACCAGGTTAATAAAATTCTTTATAAATTATTTGGAAAACCTATTAAAAAGACGCGACGTAAATCGCCTAGTTGGTTGTAATGAATCTTAAAGAGGAAATAATTGAATTCCTGATTTGTAATCAATCACATCTTAAAAAAGAAACAGAAGGACTTAAACGTGCTAGAGACATTCTATTAGAAAGAGAACAACCAATCTTCAGAGAAGATCTATTAGCACAATATGATGCACGCATTAGACAATTCGTTGCATTTTATACAGCAGATCGAATGGCTATTCCAGCAGAATGGGTTATCATTCAACTTGAACATATTGAACTTGAGGATTTTTTAAATGTATAGAACTCCTAAAGTTGGAGATGATATTATAATTCCAATCGGATCTTCTTTTTCTAGTCATTGGATAGGAGAAATTAAAATTACAGATGAAAGAAGTATTATAATGGTTAAACCGTATAACTCAAATTCTTTAAATATTGGATTTAAAGGATCTATCTTTAATTTTGATATTTTTGATGAAAAAACTTACGGTAAAAATTGGAAATTTAAAAAAGATTATATTAAACGAAAGAGTATATCATGGCTTTAAAAATTGGAGATAAAGTAATTTATAAAGGAGCGACTTTGGCTCAATATAATAAAGAAATTAGACAAGGTATTTCTGCAATACCATATTTGGAAAATAAAATAGGAAACATAAAAGAAATTTCAAATAATCTATTTTATGTTGAGTTCAATAACGGCATAATAGGATGTTTGAAATGTGAATTAGTTTTACTAGAAAAAAAGAAAACTAAATTACCAAGTTGGCTCTAATTACCATTTCAAAGTCCAAATAGCTTTAAGACCTTGAAGAGTAGCTTCAAATTTAAAAGGACCGCTGGTAACTGTAGCCTTCTTATAAAGAATTACAGGAACTACAGCACTGCCAGCCGCTGCTACAGGACCAAGACCAGTGTTGTTAACTATTCCCATTCCCTTAGATTTAGCAGCAGATTGTAACTGATTGTATTGACTTTCAGTTCCAGTTATTTTAAAAGTTGCTTGATCTATATTAGAAATTGCGGTATTATATTTAGGATCGTAGGTGTAAGCATGACTTAAACCATATAATAAAAAATAATAAAACATAGCAAATCGTATCATATAAAAAAGGAAACGTCAATGTATAATCAAAGCAAAATGCAAATTTGGTATTTTTTCATTATGTTCATTACCTATCTAGTAGTTTCTAGTGTAGTTACTGGATGTGTTGAGAATCCAGTTAAGCCTGAAAGTTACAAACCCCCAAGTCAAAAGGCGGTATAAGCCATGATCATTGTGGATAGGAATGAACTTAGCAATCTAGCTTTCCTCATACATGCACTGGCTGCCAACCCGTCTCTACGCACATTTCAGGCAGCAGAGAGCAATATGGAATTTGGGGGCTCGGAACCCTATCGGGCGTCGATAGCCGTTCTTCGTACTCTTATCGAGAAAATTGCGACCCAACAGAATACTTCTAAAGCCATGTTAGTTGAACGACTGACTCAAGAAGCTCAGAAGTTGGCAAATGACCCTAAGCCTTTTGACCAGTCTGTGGGGCAGGCATTGGTGTGGGCAATAGCGAGCTCCCATAATAGCTTTGCTCATGGTCGGCGTTAGTTCCTATCAGTCCTAAATTAAACTCGTGCTATGGACGTTCAGTTCATAGAGTTAATTTCATGGAATCAAATCGACCCCATTCTTGATCTGTCGGCGCACCGTCTCGGGCGCCAATAAAGAAAGCAAGGTATAATGAAACAGCATGAATTACCGCCCATGCCAGCCGAGCTAATTGAGAAGATGAAGCAGCTTGCTGAAGAGCATTTATACTTCGCTTCCGATAGCACCCATACGCTAGTTGATTCTTTCAAAGCCGGCGCCACTGCCATGTATGCAGAAGCTTCGAAAGAAGTGGATCGGCTTCAGAGCGCTTGCTACAAACGATACATGGATCAACAAAAACTCGCCGATGATGTACGCAGCGTTGCAAAGGAACGAGATGCCGCCAGGAAAGAAGTGGAGGAGCTGAAAGGCCAGGTTGATAGACTTAGCGAACTATTTGTAGATGGAAAAGCTCCAGCAAATAAAGAAGAAAGTAAGGTATAATGAATTGTTTATATGTAATTAAAAAAGGTAAAAAGTATATTAATTATATTTATTCATTTACTTTAGTTAAATATATTAACCAAGCCCAACCATGGTTTACTAAAAAAGCAGCATTAAAGCATATACAAATATATGGAGAACCTGGAGTGACTTATCAAATTCAAAAAGTTAAAATTAAGGAATGTAAATGAAAGAAGCGGTTTGCTTTGACGATGTTCTTATTGTTCCAAAGTTCTCAACCATTAAATCACGAAAGGATGTAGACCTTACTTCTTTAGGTCTAAAGCTACCAATAATCGCTTCAAACATGGATACCATTTCTTCACCGGAAATGGCGCGTGTAATGGCTAAAGCTGGTGGAGTAGCTTGTCTACACCGTTTCCAAAGCATTGAAGATAACGTTAAACAGTTTATTAGTTCAGAGGTTAAACCATGGGTAAGCATTGGTCTTGGAAAAAAGGAACTAGAACGCGCAGAAGCCCTTCAAGGAGCTGGCGCGGAAACGTTCGTTATCGACGTAGCCCACGGAGCTAATCTCGAAGTAGTAAAACAAGTTGTAAAACTTGGTACCTTTCTTAAATATGAAGATATTATTGTAGGTAATTTTGGTAATCTAAAAGAGATTCAAGACTTCTTTAATGAACTACAATTCAATGTTAAAGCTTATAAAGTAGGCATTGGCGGCGGAAGCGCTTGCACTACCAGAATCGAAACAGGTTGCGGTATTCCTACGCTAGAAGCTGTTCTATCTTGTAAAGATAAAGGTTTTAATATTATTGCAGATGGCGGTATTCGTACCCCAGGAGATGCGGCTAAAGCTATTGCGGCAGGAGCTAGCGCAGTAATGATTGGCGGAATGCTAGCAGGTACAGATGAAACTCCAGGTGAAGTTATGTATTATAATAAGCTATGGGATAAACCTCTTACCGCTGAACAGTTTGAAACTGAATATGCGCCACGAGGAAAATGGCAACATAATTACACAAAAGAATATGCAATGAATCTTTTAAATATTAAAGCACTTAAAGCATATCGTGGAAGTGCATCTAAAGAAAGCTATGCTGTACAAGGTAAAGATGAATCATGGCGTACAGCAGAAGGTGAGTCATTTCAAGTAGAAACTAAAGGACCAGTAGCCAATGTTCTAGCTCGTATAGAAGGTGGACTCCGAAGCAGCTACTCATATGTAGGAGCAAGCAATACAAAAGAGTTTCAAGAGATGGCTGAGTTTATTAAAGTAAGTAGTAATGGAGTTAAAGAAAACGGGGCTCATGGAAAACAATGAAATTTCAAAAGCTGTTACAAAAACTAAAGAAAAATAGCAACCATCCGGTACATCAAGTATCTGCTGTAATTGCTAAAAAGAATCAAATAATTAGTATTGGTTTTAATAAATATAAAACACATACTAAATCATTGCACCCCTGGCATTATTTACATGCAGAAGCCGATGCTATCCTTAAAATTAAGGATTTGACAAAACTCAAAGGATCTGATATTTATATATATAGAGAACATAGAAATGGAACTCCAGCATTGAGTAAACCCTGTGAGAGTTGCTTTAAAATGATTAAAAAATATGATATTAAAAATATCTTTTACATAGAAAATTATAAGTTTGTTAAAACTTCGACTTGAAATTATTAAAGAAATTTATAAACCAAATTCGCGTGGTTATGATATAAGATTTTATACATGTAAATGTATTTGTGGAACTATTAAAGATATCAAAGCTTGGGATTTTAATAGAAATATATTTAGTTGCGGGTGTTTACACAAGGAAATATGTTCAAATAAAACACCACACAATAAACTACCGATTAGAGAAGCAGTAATTAATATTTTATATAAAAATTATTATGATAGATCTAATAAAAAACATATAGAATTTTCTTTAACAAAAGAAGATTTTAAAAAATTATTATTTAATAATTGCTATTATTGTAATTGTAAACCAAATCAAATAACAAAAGATAAAGCTAAAAAACAAAGAGAAGATTTATTACATAATGGGATAGATAGAAAAAACTCTAACTTAGGTTATACAATAGATAATTGCGTATCATGTTGTAAAACTTGTAATTATGGAAAAAGAAATCTAACAGAAGAAGATTGGTTTAAATATCTAAATCAATTAGTAAATTATAGAAAAGAGTTAAAATGAAAAGTCTATTTATTCTATTAAGTATGTTTGGTGGATTTATGATTGGAAATTCAATGAGAATTGATACTTCATCTATTATATGGGGGTTTATTGGTATTTCTATTTTAGCAACTTCATCATATCTATTTGGATTTTTTACTGGAGAACATAATAATGCTAAGTAAAGATTTAACTGTAACAGTTACGAACGAGAGTGAAGGTATAACTTTAACACTTAAAACAGTATCTGCACTAGGTCCTGGAAAGGTGAGCATTGTAGCAGATCCCGGAGTTTATGATCATCAGGAATTAAAAGATGCTCTAGCCGCTATTGTAGATTTTAATATTTATCCGGTTATTCCAACTATCTATGTTTCAAATCCTCAAATTGGCGCATATTTAGAACCAACGGTTGGTGAATAAATGAGTAATCTAATTATCGCAATTGCTTTGTGGTGTAACGGAGCTTATACAAGAGATGCCAATGATGGCTTACATTATGGTAATGCGCCAATAAATCAATGTCGTAAAGAACTATTTGTATGTACTAATAAAAATCCTAATGGAACTGGATTTATTCAATGCTTTAAAAATAAGGAAATTGGTGGATGACCGAATTTGAAAAAAAGCGTTTAGCTTATTTCATTAAAGCCGCCAAGAATAATGATTGGGTACAATTATCTCCTGGAGATGCTGAAACGCTAGAAAAACTATTACAAGTCTACTTTGGAATTTATCCATGAGAAAATTTAATTTTTATAAACATGAAAATTCTACAGACCTAGTTATTGAACCGATTAGAACTATCTGGTTAAAGAATCCAGAACGACTTAAAGTTAAGGCATTACTTTATACAGATGGTTATCCAGGAAAACGTATCTATCAAGATAAAGCAGAATGGGAGATTCTAAAAGAAGATTATAATAAATGGAAGATGGTTGACAAAAAGTAATAACTAAGTTATAGTATTTATACGCTGATATATCGTTTAATATATCTCCCCTTGTTTCGACGCAAGAGCGAAGGAGCTTAATCCTTAAGACCTGAGTACTTCTCAGGAGTTTAATTTTATTAATTTGAGTCATTCCAGTTTCCAATAACGCTATGCGACGTGGAATGGCTCATTTCTTAATCTCGTTCAATTTAAAGAGGAGTAAAATTTTTGGCTAAAGAATATAAAAAGATATATGCATATCTAGTTCGTTATAATCTTATTGGTGGAAATAGTAATTTTGATCTTCGTTTTTATGAAAAATAACAAAAAGAAAGCCAATTCATGAAACCAGAAGATCTTTCACCAGAACAAAAAGCAGAATTCGAAGCAGCGGTATTGGTTTCTAAATCGAATATGAAGCACATTATAGTGCCAAACGTGTTGCTCCTTCTTTTAATGCAAGCATTGAACGTTTTTATCTGTATTCAGTTTGCATCGCCGCCACCTGCGCGCTTCTTTTTGTATTTTATGACTATTATTTTCATGTCAAGTACTGTAAATAAGCAGTTAAAAGACGAAGCAGATCGCTTCCAAGAAGAAGTTTTCAAAATTTTCAACCAAAAAAACTAGGTACTCATAATGAAAAGCGAATTCGACGTATTCTCTTCTAAATTTGCCCAAGATATCTATGTACAAAAGTATAGTCTTGATAAACAAGAAAAATGGGCAGATACGTGCAAACGCGTAGTTACATCTGTGTGCGGTCAACTTCTTGACAAAGACGATCAGGAAGAAATTTACAAGATAATGTTTGAACGCAAGTTCATTCCTGGAGGTAGATATTTATATTCTTCAGGTAGGCCATGGCACCAAGTTAATAATTGTTATTTATTTCGAGCTGAAGATAGTTCTGAAGGTTGGTCAGATTTAATGGGTAAATCAACCGCTGCACTTATGAGCGGTGGAGGAATCGGTATTGACTATTCAGCTCTAAGAGAAGAAGGAGCTATTTTAAAACGTAAAGGTGGAGTTTCTACTGGACCTATTGCAGCTATGCAAATGGTAAATGAAGCTGGAAGATATATCATGCAAGGCGGAACAAGACGTTCTGCAATTTGGGCAGGATTAAATTGGAAACATCCAGACGTAGAAAAGTTTTTAAAAATTAAAGATTATAGTTCAGAACTTAAAGCTCTTAAAGAAAAAGACTTTAACTTTCCTCTGCAAATGGAAGGCACAAACGTTTCTGTAATCTATGATACAGAATTTTTTATTGCAATTGAAAACAAGAAACATCCATTACATAAACTAGCTAAAGAAGTTTGGCAAAAGAATTGCTTACAAGCGTTTTCAACTGCTGAACCTGGAATGAGCTTTAACTTTAGGAAAGATAATGAAAGTCTTAGAAATGCGTGCGTAACCGGTAGAACACAAATTCTAACAGATAACGGCTATCAAGAAATTGCTAGCTTAGTTAATAAACGAGTTAATATCTGGAACGGGTTTGAATGGTCAGAAGTACAACCACAAGTAACTGGGGTTAATGAAGAAATCGTAGAAGTAATTCTAAGTGATGGTCGTACCCTAAGCTGTACTAAGTACCATACTTTCCATATTGCCGAAGGATATACGGGGAATTCCAAAGAGGTTAAAGCTAAAGACCTAGAACCCGGAATGAAGCTTATTAAACATAAATTCCCAGTAATCGAACATGGGATTGAAATTGATGATAAGTTTGCGTATACTCAAGGATTCGTATCCGCAGAAGGGATGGATGGATATAACTTTCTCTGGTTATACGATCCTAAAAACATGTGCCTTCCCCGCCTTGCGGGAGAAGCTAGAAACCATAGTGAAAAACTTAAGAAGAGCACCTTTCAATTACAGTACACCCACTTACCTAAAACTAAAGTACCGACCGAATGGAATCTTAAAGCTAAACTACAATGGTTAGCAGGTCTATTTGATGGAGATGGAACCGAACTTAAAGAAGGCGGACTACAGTTAGTATCTATAGATAAATCATTCCTTCAAGATTTACAAAGTCTTCTATCTACTATCGGAGTACAATGTAAGGTATTAGCTGCCACTAAAGAAGGTCTTCGATTTATGCCCGATGGTCACGGTGGTAGCAAAGAGTTCTTCTGTCAAAATGCATACCGAATCTGCATTGGTGCAGTTCAAATGCAACACCTTAAATCACTTGGTCTTAAGTGCGAAAGAATGTCTTTTGATAAATCACCACAACGAGATGCTTCTCAATTTGTATCAGTAGTAGACGTTGTTGATGCTGGAGTAGCAGATAAAGTATATTGTTTCAATGAACCTAATCGTCATTTAGGAGTATTCAATGGTGTTCTCACGGGTCAATGCACTGAAGTTGTTTCTGAAGACGACAGTGATAAGTGCAATCTTGGTACAATTTGGATTAATCGTATTAGCAGTCACGATGACCTCGCAACCGTCACGAAATTTGCCACCATGTTCCTTCTTTGCGGTGGAATTTACTCAGATACTCCTACTAGTAGGATTAGGGAGATTGGTTCTAAAAACAATCGTATCGGTCTTGGACTTGGCGGAATGCACGAATGGCTCATGCAAAGAGGATCACCCTACGAAGTAACTCCAGAGCTTCACAAATGGCTTTCAGTCTATCAGCACCAGTCAGATGATACTGCATTCGTTGGTGCAAAAACTCTTGGGGTAAACGTTCCTAAGGGCGTTAGGGCTATTGCTCCTACGGGCACGATTGGAATCCTTGCAGAATCAACTACAGGTATTGAACCATTATTTTGTAAAGCATATAAACGGCGTTACCTAAAAGATAAAAATTGGGTACATCAATACGTTGTAGATGGTAGTGTTAAACGACTTCTTGACTCTGGAATTAAATTGGAGTATATTCAAGATAGTTACGATCTAACTTTTAAACAACGAGTTAAGTTTCAAGCGGATGTTCAAAATTATGTTGATATGGCCATTAGTTCTACTTGCAATCTTCCTTCTTGGAACTCTGAAGAGAACAACCCAGAAACGCTTCGTAAGAACGGTGATGTGTTACTTGGGTACGCAAAGCGTCTTAGAGGCTTTACTTGTTACCCTGATAGTAGCCGTGGGGGTCAACCTCTTACTAGGGTTACACTAGAAGAAGCATTGGGTAAAGAAGGACAAGTGTTTGAAGAAGAAGAAAGAAGTTGTGTTAACGGAATATGCGGCATCTAGAAGGGTAGATATTTTTTAATCTCAAAGTTATACGGTTAGTTAAAGTTGACCGTAATCAAGGAAGATATTGGGAATGTATTTGTAATTGCGGCAATTACACGACATTATCTACGGACCATTTGACTAGAAAAAAGAATCCAGTAAAATCGTGTGGATGTAAGCAAATTTCAAGAGGGCCAGACCATGTACAGTGGCAAGGGTATGAAGGGATTTCTAAAAGTTGGTGGTTGCTCCATGTTGAAAAGGAATACAAAGGAAGAAGAAAACAGGTACCAATAACAATAGACATCCAATATGGATGGGAATTATTTCTTAAACAAAATAAGAAATGCGCATTAAGCGGAGTAGATTTAAAATTTGCTTTAAAAGGAACATCTAATTCTGCGTCCTTAGATCGTATCGATTCTTCAAAAGGATATGAATTAGGAAATGTTCAATGGGTTCATAAACATGTTAATTTCATGAAGAGAGACTTTGAACAAAATTATTTTATTGACTTATGTAAAAAAATTGTGGAGAATAAATCATGAAATGGTGTATGTGGTCTTTAAGTTTTTTTCTATTCTGTAATATTGTAGCTGCAAAAGCGGCTTGCATTCAACCAGAGTTTGTAAACTTGGAAGTTCAATGTTTAAAAACTATGAACACAAAAGCAATTGGTGAAGAGTTTAAAAAATATAAACTAGACACTCTTCCTAAAGAACAACAAGATAAAGTATTAGATTATTTCTTTAAAGCTAAACTATTAGAATGTGTTGAAAAAAATGCCGAAGTTTAAAATCATTAAAAAAGTAGTTAATGAAGGTCCTCGTGTATTTCTAATCCGTCATGGTCATACAGCGTTAAATGCGTCAGGAGACGGTGCGGTAGATCGTATTCGAGGTTGGGTAAACGTTCCTTTAAATGATGAAGGCATTCAAGATGCAAAGAACGCCAGGGATACTTTAGAAGGTCTAGTTCACAAAGTTAATCAATTTTATGTTTCAAATCTAGATCGTACAGAAGATACTGCAAAGATTGTAAATCAATTCTTTAAAGCACCAATGACTGAAACCGTATGCCTAAGGCCCTGGAATCTAGGGATTTTGCAAGGACAAGAAACCGACAAAGTTAAATCGCGTATGAAATATTACGCGGATAATCCAGATGAAGTTGTTGAGGACGGGGAATCATTTAATAACTTTAAAAAACGTTATATCTCATTTCTTCAGCGAATTATTGGAGAAGCCAATCGTGATAACTCTGTAATTGTATTGGTAACTCATTTCCGAAATGTAAAGATGGCTCAAGCCTGGATTGAAAAAGGTATGCCCGCTTCAATGGAAGTAGACGAATCTGTTCTTTCAAAACAGGATATTGAACCGGGCCAAGTGTGCGAAATTCCTATTAAGGATAATAAATGAAGACAACCCTAGTCAATATTTACGGGGCGCCTGGTTCAGGCAAAAGCACACTAGCTACAGAATTATATACCCACATGAAACAGCAAGGGGAATCTGTTGAACTTGTGAGAGAGTGCATTAAGAAATGGTCTTGGCAGAAATATAAGCCTTCCATATTTGAACAAATTTATATTACCAATCAACAGATGTTGGAAGAAACCGCATTGTATGGTAAAGTAGAATATCTAATTACTGATAGTCCAATTCATCTAGGAGCGTTTTATTGTAATTATTATCATGGATCAAATGCTTTAGACGAACTTAATAAACATATTCAAGTTGAAGGTAAAATCAAAGGTATTCTAGATAAGAGCATTCATTTGTATTTACCAATTGAAGAATCAATTTATAAAGAAGAAGGACGATATAGTTCATTAGAAGAAGCTAAATATCTAGACAAACGACTTACTGAATTTCTTAAGTTCAATGATTTAAGAACCTTGAATGGTGCAGTTTGTAATAGGATGATTAGTTCTATTGAATTTATAAATAAAGATAGACAAGTACAGAAGATTATAGTAAGCTAAGAATTGTTCATAGGTACCAGAGTTAAGTTCACCAGTAAATCTTATTAGGAGACGAAATAAGAATCTTGCCCCAAGCCCTGATCGCTTTCAGTGTCTTGGGGGTAAAAGCCTTAGCGGGCATAATCAAGTTGACCGAGCTTAAGAATGCTTTCAAAACGGCCGCGAGGTTTCTAATTGGAAACTATCGATGAGAACTTCTGGAAGGTTAGAATTAAAGATCCGTTCGCCTTAGGTTATTGAGATTGAACCCTATGATTACTTTAGAGCATATTTCAGACACCCATCTCCAGCCGTTTCCAGAGCTTAAAGGCGCGGATATCCTAGTCCATTCAGGAGATGCCCTTAACTATGGTTCAATTGACGAGCTAGCGAAGTTTAGGAAGCAATTAGAACCTATCCATCATAAGTATCAACACATCCTGTATGTCCCAGGAAATCATGATTGGGCATTTGAACATAATTATAACATTGCCCAAGAGTTTCTTTATGAAACTATTCCTAATATTCTTGTATTACATAATCAAGAATGGAAACATCCAACACTTCCTTATAAATTTTATGGAACTTCTGATCAACCCGAATTTTGTAATTGGGCATTTAATAGAAACCCAGAAGAACTTACAAACTCTTATTCTAAAATTCCAGATGATACTGATATTCTAATAACGCACTGTCCACCACATGGAATATTAGATTATACAATGCGAGGAGAACATGTTGGTTCAAAAGAACTTCAATTTGAACTTTTTAGATTGAAAAATCTTAAAGCACATCTATTTGGGCATATTCATTATAGCTATGGACAAATCGAATTAAATGGAGTAAAGTATTCAAATGGTGCTACTTGTGGTGAAAATTATCGACCAATTAATGAACCAAGGATTATAGAACTTGTTTAAATTAAATAAAGCTCGAACTGTATTCTGCGATGTAGACGATACTATTATCTTATGGGATATAAGTAAATATGAATCAATTACAGAAGAGCATATTGATTTAGGAGATAAAGATTTATATTTTCCAGTAATTCCACATCGTAAAAATATTGCTCTTTTAACTAAATTAAAACTTCAAGGTTGTGGAATAGTTGTATGGTCAGCAGCCGGAGTAGATTGGGCTGAAAAAGTAGTTACTAAACTCAATTTAACTGATATAGTAGATGTAGTAGTTTCTAAACCCGAAATTGCAATTGATGACTTGCTTCAAGCAGATCGTATTATTAAATCTATTATCTGGATAGATCCAGTTTCTGGGGAGATGAAACGTAATGGATAAAATTCATATCGATAAAGATGATAAAATAACTATTATTCCAGATCCAGAATTTGAACTCGCAAAATCTCTTTTCCTTAAAAGTTATAAAACTCAATTGTTTCTAAATGATCAATCTTTAAAACAATATGAAGCCGATATTCAAAATGCTTTAAACGTTGCCGAACTATTTATTAAAATGTATGAAGATAAATCGTCTAATAATCGCGGGGAGTAGAGATCTTAATCTCAAGTATCCATTAGCAATAGCGGATTTTGTGCTCCATTTTTTAGAAGGAGAACGCCCAACTGAAGTTGTATCTGGAGGAGCAAAGGGTATAGACTTCCAAGGAGAAGAGTATGCTAACTGTAGAGGAATTCCAGTAAAGAAGTTTATCGCAGATTGGTATGCAAATGGTAAAGCAGCAGGACCTATTCGTAATAAACAGATGGCTAGGTATTCGGATGGCGCGTTGATCATTTGGGATGGAAGCTCTAAAGGATCTTCTAATATGAAAGAAGAGATGCTTAAGCTCAATAAAAAAGTCTTTGAAGTAATTATTAAAACTTATAATGATTAGATTAATTCTTAATAAAGGAGAAAAATATAATCTTTTAACAGTTGATTCATTTTATGAATATCGAATAAGCGGAAAAGATAAAAAACGATTAGCATATTATAAATGTATTTGTGATTGTGGAAAAGAAACAATAGTTAATCAAAACCTTTTGAGACAAAATAGAATTAAAAGTTGCGGATGCTTAAAAGAAGGTCATCATCGCAACTTAAAAAATCAACCTAGTTATAATAGAAAACAACCAGGAGAAGTCGGATTAAATAATCTGTATAGACGTTATAAATATAATGCGAAGGAAAGAAACTATTTATTTTCTTTAAATAAAGAAGAATTTAAAATATTAACTAGCACTAATTGTTTTTATTGTAACAAACCCCCAAAACAAGTAGCTAAAACTTATTATAACTTCACAAAATACAATAGTGATTATACTTATAATGGAATAGATCGAATTGATTCAAAAAAAGATTATACTATAGATAATGTTGTAACTTGTTGTTTAAATTGTAATACAGCTAAAATGGATTTGACACAAAATCAATTCTATGATATGATTAAAAATATTTATGAGTACAGAATCAAAAAAGAACAAGATAAGCAATAGCGCACTAGATACATATCAGCTTTGTCCAAGGAAGTATGCATTCCGCTACAAAGAGCACCTAAAAGGCGATTATACGTCAACCTCGCTACTTTACGGTAGTGCCATGGATTCGGCTCTAAACTATATCCTAGAATCAATCCGAGATAAAAAAGAATGGTCTATTGAAACGGCATGTAATGAATTTGATAGGAAAATGAATGAATGGTCTGGACAGAATCGTTTAGAGTTTTTTAAAAATGAAGTTCCAGAAGAACTTAAAGATTCAATTGATCCAGATGATTTAACTCATCAAGGTCTTGTTTGGGAAAATATTTGTAAAAGGGGTATTAATTCATTATTTGTATATGATAAAGAAATTATTCCACTCATTGAAGAAGTTCTTCATGTACAACAAAAATTTGAAGTTAAAAATGAAGATGATGATACTTTTACGGGATTCATTGACTTTATAGCAAAACTTAAAGACGGTCGAACAGTTCTATTCGATAATAAAACTGCATCTGCTAAATATAAAAAGAAAGCAGTAGTTGATAGTCAGCAGTTAAGTTTCTATCTTGAACAATATCCACAAATCAACCTGGCTGGATATATTGTTCTTATAAAAGATCCTTCCCGAGAAAAGGGAATGACACATCAAATTTTAATTGATGAAATCCCTGAATTAACTAAATCAAGGTCATTTAAATTACTCGATGAAACCATGCAAAAGATTAAGAATGAAGAATTCCCTTGCAATACAAAAGGGTGTAAAGCATTTGGAAAAGAATGCGAATACATGAGAGCATGTGTTTACGGAGATTATGGTGGATTAATTAGTACAAAAAAAGAAGATAGTATAGTTGACAACAAACCCAAGGAGTAGTATAGTAATCATATGAGCAAACATAAATATTCAAAAGAGTTTCTAGAACGAACTGGCCTAGGAGAAATCAATCCGGCCGATGTACGAGAAAAACCTGCCGTAGTTGAAGAAGTAAAACCTTCCGTAAACTTCACAGATAAAGCTATTGGAATGTTCCGAGTTAAAGATGGCGGTGGTCATAAGTATACCCTTGTAGAAATTGAATATGATCCAGTAACTAATACCGCAGGTAAAGTAACTCCAGTATTCAGCGATTATAGCAAAGAAGAAATGACAAACCAATTTAAACTAAAGGTTGACGATCTCAATCTATTCTATTACGATCGGTAATAACTATGAATCTAAAAACTCTATCTTATATTGAACTAGCTTCCCAATTAGTAATTATTGCAAGTGTTTACACTATTGCATTTAAAGTACATACTTTACTAGCCGGATTGATTCTAGCATCTCATATCGTTTACGAACTAACTGGTTGGCTAGCTCGGGTTAAAATGGTTGAAGAAATGAATAGGCAGAAGAGTAATTATGCTCAACAGATTTCTAATCAATTAGGCGGCGGAAACGCGTGAACTATTATAAAAATGAGAATGGAAGCTATACAGCATTTAAACACATGAGCTTCGATGGCTCAATTCTAGAAGCCACAGCCCAAGATCTAGACATGGCTAAAGCAATGCTACGAGAAGAAATTAAAGCTTGGAAAACTTATAAACTAGAAGAAGTAAGTTATTTTTTCAGTCCAAGTTGCAAAGATCAAAAAGGTGTAGTATATTGTAGAGACGATCTAGTAGATATTATTAAAAAGGATAACGAGGAAAACAAATGAGTGAACAACCAAAACTAATCTTTCAAAAAATGTCTGCAGTAATGCGAGATATTAAAGCAGTAACTAAAGATCAAAAGAATACTGCTCAGGGTTTCAAATTCCGTGGTATTGATCAATTCGTAAATGCTCTATATCCTGCACTTACAAAACACGGCGTATTCATGGTACCCCGATGTGAAAAAGAAGAACATGAACTTAAAGAAGTTACGCGCTCTAGCGGTAAATCTGGAGTAGATAAACATGTAACTCTAATGATGAGTTATACATTCTTCGCAGAAGACGGCTCATGGGTTTGTGCAGGTCCTATCCCAGCAGAAGGACTAGATAGTGGAGACAAGGCTACAAACAAGGCGCTATCAGCGGCACTTAAGTATGCACTAATCCAAACTTTCTCAGTTCCCACAGAAGATATGGCTGAAGCAGATCTAGACACTCCAGAAATTGGAACAGTTAAAGCAACTCCTGCTATTGCAAATGCTGTTGGTAAAGAAATTGCAGCTAGTCCAGAAGTTGATAAACTAGTTCCAGAAACAGTTAAAAAGCTTCCAACATTCCGTAAACCTAAACCAGTACTTACAGATGCATCTACCCATATAGGCAATGCAACAGCTTCAAACACAGTAGAAGAGTGGACTTAATGAATAAGGAACTTAATAAAGACCTATGTCCAGGATGCGGAGAAAAGCATCCTTGTATTTGCCCAACAGGATATTAAAATGAGTGAACAACTAACTACTGTCCCAAATCTAGAAGTAACGGTAGAGCAAGCGGAAGCTGCTGAAGCACTAGATAAATCAACGCTTGAACCTGTACATGATTCTGCTGCTATTGAACAGCAGATGGTTAAGGAAGAGCAAGATCGGCTTAATAAAGAGCCAGATCAAGAAGAATTGGCATGTATGATGTTAAAACTTTATACACCACGATTCAATGCACTAATTGACCAACTCTCTAATCGGCAACTACGACGAGTTATTAAATCACTTGTTGAATTTCCACTAGGTCGAGATTATCAACATAATGATCCTAAAGAAAAAGAATGCTTTGCTATCGGACAGGGTTTACAAGACGCTAAAATGGTCTTAATTTTGAAAACTTATAATGATAATAAAGAAAAAATTGTAGCAATGGCTGAAGAAGCCCGAGCTGCAGCAAATGAAGCAACAAAAAACATGTCAGTAGAATTTAACGCGAAAGATGAGGAAAGTGTATAATGGCAAAACTAAAACGTAATCAAGTGGCTAGCTTCTGTAAATCAAAAGATGAAAATTCTCCCCCATACATTAAATTCCGCGATGGTAAAATCTATCGAGTGGAAAGTGCGAAGTTCCAACTTAAAAGTCTAGAACAAGCGGTAGCTGCTGGCAAACTTCCAGAAGATGTTGCCGAAAAGATTCGTGAACGTATTAACAAGATCCCAGATTTTGTTCTTGCCGAGATCATTGAACTAGTTCCAAATAAAGACTAAATAATTCTTGGGGTGCGCATTCGCGTTAAATGATCAGATATCTCCTCCTCTATCTGAACAGCCCCCCTTTTATCTAAGAAGGACTTATGGAAAATACGATTCAATTCAATCATAATTATGACCGTGGTCGAACCTATGCAGTAGATGTTAACTTCAATAAAGAAGATCTACTAGAATGCATTCACGGATTCGATCATCCTGTTGCTATTAAAGTAGGAATTGCTTATCTAAATCCTAAAGATAAGTTTTATAGTAAAAAGATCGGTCGAGAAGTCAGTGTTAAAGATCTCAAAGTTTATCAATTCAAACTATCATATATTGAAAATGATGGAGATAAAAACTTTATTTGTTTTGCAAGTCAAGATACAAGGTTTTCTATAAAGTTTAGAGTATTTAAATATTCAGAAAAACCACATCTATTATGTGTATACGATTACACTACTCAATAATTTTATTATTAACAAGTTGTTCTTACCAATCAATTCATACAGAAGAACAATATAATTATTGTAAAGCATTAAGACAAGAACAGATATTTGGACAAACAGAAATTTATCTACCCGCCTATTGCGATTTTTATAAATAAGTGCTAATCTGAGGAGATAGCTATGCAATTATACAGTACATTTAAACAAACCCTTAATTCTAAACCAATATTTATTCCATATGGTTCTAAACTTCCTATTACTGATAAGGAACTAGATTACTATGTATCGCTCTTTCAATATTCGCAAACCCAAAAGGATCAAGCAGAAACTAAAGGAAGTGTTGCTGGCTTTCGTGATGTTTCTACTGATAAACTATACTTTGATTTCGATTCTAAAGATAATATCGAACTAGCTCGCAAAGATGCGGTAAAACTCGCTGAACGCCTCGTGGCTGCAAATGTTGACCCAGAACAGGTCAAGGCATCATTCACCGGTCAAAAGGGCTTCTCAATTGAAATTAAGCTCAATAGACGCATCTCCAATGAAGAGTTTAAAGCAGCAACGCAAAAGCTAGCTGGAGACCTCAAAACCTTCGATCATGTTGTAAGCGATCCACAACGTATTATTCGGGTAGATAATACAAAGCACCAGAAATCCGGTAATTATAAGATTCCCCTAACTATCTACGATCTAGATGAACTAGAACTTAAAGACATTATTAATATGTCGATGCTTAATAAAGAACTTAATAAAGAGTTCAAACCTGTAAGCATTCCCGAAAGCTATTTCAAAGTACCTGAAAAAAAGAAAGAGAAGCCTAAATTGAGCAGTGATCTAGAAGAAGCTCTTGAAAAGATCCCTAAAGGCTGGAAGCCATATAAACATGCGCTAGCAATGGGATTCTTTGAAAGTGGAGAACGTCATAGCGCTCTAATGGTTATTGCTGCAACCTGTCGCGGACTAGGTTATTCCAAAGACCAAGCATATTATATCTGTAAAGCCGCAGTTAAAGCACAGGCCGCACGTTCAGGTAATGATGAATTCCCCAAAGAAGAACTATATGAGAACATTATAGATAGTTCTGTATATTCTGAAACTTGGGAAGGCGGACAATATTCACCCGCTACAAATCCATGGTTAAAAGCCTATTGCGAACGCATGGGATTCGAGGTTAAACGGGAAGAAGAATCTAAAGTACGCCGCATCCAAGACATCCAAGATGAATTTAAACATTTCGTAGACCATATTGAAGAAAATACAATCCTAACCGGAATTAAACGACTAGATCAAGCAATGCCAATTACTATTGGACAGAATGTCGGGTTAGTTGGTTCTGCCGCATCCGGAAAAACATCAATTGCGCTTAAAATGTTAGAGAATACTTCAAAAGCCGGAATTGTTTCTGTATTTGCTAGTTTGGATATGCATCGTAACCGTCTATTTGAAAAGCTTCTTTATAGAACAACAGGATTATCCCGAGGAGAGCTATATACCAAAATCCAAGCAGGAGAAATCGAAGAAATCACCAAAAAAATCAAAGAAGACTACGCGAACGTATGGTTCTATGACCGTAGTTGTCCAACGGTCGGAAATATCCGAGAGTATATCGAAGAGGTCGAAGCTGAGACGGGGAAAAAAGTTAAACTCGTTATGTTAGATTACTTTGAAAGGGTTAATAGTGATAAATCAGAAGATACAGCGGCTAGTAAAGATATTGCAGGGCAACTCCAGGATCTTGTAAATGATTTCAACGTTGCATTAGTAACATTAGTTCAACCTAATAAATTCAGTTTATCTTCTGGACCAGATAAACCGATTAAAAACTACACTGCTATTAAAGGAAGTTCATTCCTCTATCAATCCTTTCGTTCAATTATTGCAATTTGGAGACCTTTCTTTACTCCGGATACTGCTCATAATGATAAGTACATGCAAATGGCTATCTTGAAAAACGATTTAGGAGAAATTGGAACCTTTAACTTTTCATGGTCAGGTAAACGCGGAGATATTCGCGATATGACCGAAGAAGAGCAAACAGAGATGGATCAACTATTAGCGCAAAAAGCAGCTAAAGAAGCTGGGGAAAAAGAGGATAATAGCTGGCAATGAAACGTTCTGAAGTATTAAATAATATTCAAGATTTTATTATAGATTATAAATATTATGACAATGATGGGGCAGAAGAAGTTGCAAAAAATATCTTAGACTACTTAGAAAAAATAGGAATGTTTCCGCCACAAATTACTATTCTTCAAGACACATATAATCGATCTGATGGAAGTTATGGATTTGAAGTAAATGAATGGGAGCCAGAATGAAAAAAACAATTAATCCTTTCTTTGAAACATTCGCCGGAGAATATGTTCAAATTGTTCAAGACTTTGAAATTACGACATACATTCAAGTATCTGAAGATCAATCACAAGAAGTACGAATGCCTATGACCTGCACAGGATTCTTAATGGATGTTGTGGATGGAATGGTATATCTATCTCCAGATGGAGAAAATATTAATCAAACTCTACCATTCAGTTCTGTAAAGCATGTAGAGATTGTAGAACTGAAAGATGAAGAGCAGGAAATGTTAGATCAAGTCCCCGATCCTAAAGATCGATCTGGGTACAATTAGTTGACAAAGTAACGAAAATTAGGTATATTTAACTATGAAGAAAATTAAACTAGAACTTGTTAAAGATCAATATGGTATTACCGCTTCAAATGAAGACGCTGGAGTTATTGAATTTTTCGATGAATCAGAAGAAGCGCGCAAAGAATTCATTATGTATTTCCTAGAAGAGTTTATGAACAAGGAAGTTAAATGACAATTCTATTAGTTGTAATTCTACTTGTAACTCTGAGTTAATAATGCGAACCTGCTGTTTTACAGATGATCATAAACCTCATTCACCCGATTGTCCAGCTCAGGAAGAGTGGAGAAAGCGTCAAGATGCACGAAAACGAGAATTCCGAAAAAGACAAAAAAGAATGCAAAAAATGCGGTATAGAAAAACCGAGTAATGAATTTTATAAAAGAGACGATCAAATTGATGGTTATACAAAACTTTGTAAAGAATGTTATAAACAAAAATGTAAAAATTATTACATAAAAAATCGTATTAAACGGATAGAATACAGTAAAAAATATAGAGAAAAAAATAAAGAAAATGAATTAAAAACTAAAAAAGAATATTATTATACGAATAAAGATGAAATACTTAAAAAACATAAAGAATATAATAATATTGAACAAACAAAAGAAAAAGTAAAAAATAGGCAATTAAAAACTAATTATGGTATTTCATTAAATGAATATAAAGATCTTTTACAAAAACAAGAAAATAAATATAGTAAATTATGTGTAGATCATTGTCATATAACAGGAAAATTTAGGGGACTACTTTGTACCCAATGTAATTCTGGATTAGGATATTTTAAAGATAATGAGGAGATATTATTAAATGCAATTGAATATCTCAGATCAAGAAGATAAACTTCTAAACGGCAAAAACGTGACCGAAAAAATCGTGAACGTCGAGATAAACAACAGTGAAGCTATTCTATTCATTCAAACATCAGATGGATCTGTAAAGACTGAAGTCCATTCTCATCGTTATTGGATACTATATCCAAACAATATTCCCGGAAGTAAGCGATTAGAAGGCAACCTTCATTATAAATACGGTAAACAGTTCTCCACTAGGAAGGACTGGTTTAATGAAGCTTGTCGTTTAAAAAAGAAGCAATTAGATCATTTTACAATCTGGGATGATAAAGAACAATTCCTTGTAAAAGATGGGTTTACATTTCATAAGGGAATGAAACACACCGATCCTTCTATTCTTTCATTCGATATTGAATCTACCGGATTATTTCATAACTCAGATAGTAAAATCCTACTTATCTCCAATACATTCCGCAAAAATGGGGAAATCACCAGAAAGCTATTCTGTTATGACGAATTTTCATCCCAAGGAGAAATGCTTACCGAATGGTGTAATTGGGTTGTGGAAATGGACCCCAGCATTATTGCTGGTCATAATATATACACATTCGATTTTCCATACATACAATATATTGCAGATGAAGAAGGAATTGAACTCAATCTTGGAAGAGATGGATCTGCGGTAAAAGTATCTAATAAATCTTCTAAATTCCGTATTGATGGTAGCCGCGATCAGGAATACCATAAAGTGCGTATCTATGGACGAGAAGTTATTGATACGATGTTTTTAGCGATTAAACACGACATTGCAGCAAAGAAGTATGAATCATATGGACTCAAATCAATTATCAAAACAGAAGGTCTTGAAAAGCATGACCGACAACACTACGATTCCTCAACAATTAGATTTAATTATAAAAGCCCGAAAGAATGGGAAAAAATTAAAGAGTACTGTATTCACGATAGTGATGATGCTCTTTCTTTATATGATCTATGTTCTCCTAGTTCTTTTTATCTTACCCAGTCTGTACCAAAGTCTTTCCAATCTGTAGTAGAAACTGCAACAGGCTCTCAGATCAACGCAATGATGATTAGGAGCTATCTTCAGGAAGGGCATAGCTTACCCAAGACTACACCGACAAATGCGTTTGAAGGGGCTATTAGCTTTGGTAGACCAGGTATCTATAAGAACGTTCACAAGATCGATGTGGCTAGTCTATACCCCTCTATTATCCTTGAATGTAAAGTATATGACGAAGACAAAGACCCTAAAGGAAACTTCCTTAAGATCATTGAACAATTTACCATGGAACGGTTAAAGAATAAGAAACTAGCGAAAGAAACAGGAGATGCATACTATGATGGATTACAAAACGCCCAAAAAATCGTTATTAACTCAGGTTACGGTTTCATGGGAGCACCCGGACTTATGTTTAATTCATCTTCTGCCGCCGAGTTTATCACCAAAACAGGAAGAGAAATACTTAACCGAGCAATATCCTGGGCAGAAGCTAAAAGCTATCTTATCCCGAACGCAGATACTGACTCTATCAGTTACACAAAATATGATCAGTCTGAAATCACTAAAGAAGAAAAAGAAGAAAACCTCCAAGAAGTAAACGCATTATTCCCGGAAAAAATCAAATGGGAAGACGATGGTTATTATCTAAATGTAATTATTATGCGAGCTAAAAATTATGTATTATTCGATGGAAAGAAAGTAAAGATCAAAGGATCGGCTCTTAAAGCTACGGGTAAATCAGCAGCAATGAAAGAAATGATCAATACGATGATTCAGTCAATCTTGGATGATAAACATGATTTCCAGGATATTTATCTCAAATACATTAAAGAAGCTAAATCTGTAACAGATATGAAACGTTGGGCAGCTAGAAAAACGATTAGCGATAAAACACTTAATAGTGAACGAACTAATGAAGTCCGAATTAAAAATGCTTTAGAAGGTTCAGAACACGTAGAAGGCGATAGAATCTGGGTATATAATAAAACACCCACAGAATTAGCATTAGTTGAGAACTTCGATGGTATATATGATTTGACAAAGTTAGTTAAATCAGTGTATGATACATCTAGAGTATTTGAAAATATATTAGACTGTGATAACCTTTTTAAAAACTATAGTTTAAAGAAAAATAAAAAAGAATTAGAAATTTTGTAATGAAAATACATAGAATGTGATAATCGGTATACAAATGAAAAAAAGTAAGAAATACAACTTCTGGGAAGAACTTCTTTCTAAATTAGCTATTGAACATATTAAAGCCCTTTTTGGAAAAAAATGAGCGAACTCTTTAATATTACAGAATATCGTAAAGCACAGCAATATGTTAAAGATTTAACAAAGATTGTAAAGATCCTTTCTGTAACTTCTGCAAGTTTGATGAATTATGTTAAATATGCTGCTGTAGCTCGTATATTAACCGTAATTGGTGATTATAAACCGCTATTGGATATAGCTTTAGAAGAGAATAAAATCATTGTTCAAACTAAAGGCCGTCGTCGTTAACAACTTATATAATTATGGCTCGCACCGATTGGAAGAAAAAAGTTAGAAACATACCCGCAAAGGTGCAAATCGCATCTAAAGTATGGTATGATATTACCTGGCAAAAAGAAATTGTAGATACAGTAGGTAATCATCTCTGTGGATTTACAGATCTAAATAATAAGATTATTACGATTAAAATGGACATGTCCCCAAAATTAACAGTAGAAACATTTATGCATGAATGCTTTCACGCATTTAGTGAAGAATTTGAGTTAAGTCTGACGGAGAATCAAGTCTTAGGTATGGAGAAAATGGTACCATATCTCGATGGTCTTTTTAATAAAGGAAAAAAATGAGTAAACCACGCATACTTCTGATTGATATTGAAACAGCGCCGCTATTATCATATACCTGGGGTACTTGGGATCAGAACATTGGACTAAACCAGATTGAACAAGACACGTATATCTTATCATGGGCAGCAAAATGGTATGATGGCTCTGGAGTGATGTATAAAGATCAGCGTAATGCTAAAGATCTTGAAAATGAAAAGAGCATCCTACAAGAACTTTGGAAGCTAATGAATGAAGCCGATATTATTGTCGGCCATAATGTAAAGAAATTCGACATTAAACGTATTAATGCTCGATTCCTAGTTCATGGGATGAAACCCCCTAGTAGCTACAAAGCGATTGACACCCTTTCTATTGCCAAGAAATTCTTTGCAATGACAAGTAATAAACTTGAATATCTTTGTAAGAAACTTAATTGCGCAACTAAAAAACTAACATCTCGTAAGTTCTCAGGGTTTGAACTTTGGAAAGAATGTTTAAATAAGAATAAAGAAGCCTGGAAAGAAATGGAGAAATACAATAAACAAGATGTATTGGCTCTAGAAGATCTTTATAATAAACTTATTCCATGGGATTCATCAATTGACTTCAATGTTTATAATGATAATGAAGAACATGTATGCTCATGCGGGTCTAAACACCGTACTAAAAATGGCTGGCATTATGCAAAGCATTTAAAATATCAACGATGGACCTGCAAAAGCTGCGGTAAAGAGTCAAGAGATCGAAAGGCATTTAAAAATGATTAAATATGTAAATCGTAAAAATTATTTATATGATATCTTTTTAAAAGAAGTATGCCATTTTGAAGAGGCTGTTCTATTAGGAGAAATTGAACTATCTAGAGCAGAAGAAGCAATTAAAGATAGAAAAGAAAATTTATTAAATATGCGTCAGCATCTACAATTAGCTAGAAATGAATTGGAAAAGATTAAAAATGAAAGTTAAGATTAAAAAGCTAGATAAATCAGCAACTATCCCTAGCTATGCGAAATCTGGAGATGCCGGTCTAGACCTAACCTCGATTAGCAAGTCCAAAGAAAAGAATGGTATGTATACCTATGGAACTGGATTAGCTATAGAAATTCCAGAAGGATATGTAGGATTGCTATTTCCCCGCAGTTCATTATCTAAATATGATCTAATGCTTACAAACCATGTAGGTGTTGTGGATTCAGGATTCAGGGGCGAAATTACGTTTAAGTTTAAACAAGTTGGATCATATATTCCTAGGGAATATGAAATTGGGGATCGCGTTGGTCAACTCTTGATTATACCGTATCCACAGATTGAACTAGAAGAAGTTACAGATCTTAATGAAACTGAACGCGGGAGCGGCGGATTTGGGCACACAGGGAAATAAGAAAAATAAACGTGAACAAGATGAAGTTGAACGACTTGAATCTGAAAACAGAGAGCTTAAAGCGATTAACCGAAGCCTAATGAAGCAGCTTAAAAAGCTAGCTAAAGGTATTCATAAACAAGAGGTTGAGGAAGCTCTTGAGAAACTAGAAGATGTCCCAAAAACCAAAGAACCAGACGAATCAAAACAATGTCCCCAATGCGCTAGAAACGCTCTCAGAGAAGTTGAAATCGCAGGAAGACTCTTCCGCTCTTGCTCCGTCTGCGATTATAAGTCCGGAAAAATCCGTCAGTGAATCAACTGAAGCTGATGAAAATCGGGATAAAGAACAAGCGTTAGATGTTCAAGAAACTGCATCTATTACAGATGATGAACTTAAAAAAGAACTTAAACGTTTCTTAATTCCTAAAATCCGGTCTGCATCTTATCGCTGGGGCGAAAGAAGCAAAGCTATTAAAAATGCTAGAGTAGAACGTGGTCGTTATCTCTGTGCAATGTGTGGAAATCGTGAACTTAAGAATGGTGAATATGTCTTGGATCACGTGAGTCCTGTTGTAGATCTTTCAGGGTGGGATGGCAATTGGGATACATATATTAACCGTATGTTTGTAAAAGCTGAAGGATTTCAAGTATTATGTAACCCATGTCATGATATTAAAACCGATATGGAAGTGCAGCTTCGTAAAATTCGTCGTGAAGCAAAGAAAAAGCTTGCAAAGTAATATACTCTCTGTTATTCTATATCCTGCTCTTAAATAAATAATAAAGGAAAATGATGAAGCATCTACTAATCTATGGCGCACTAGCAGTAACCGGGGTATCCGGATTTGCAGCTAAATCTGTTCTAAGCGGTTCTCCAACTGAATCAGAACCAGTTCAATTTAAATCCGCAACTGTATCAGGTAATATTATTGAACAACGGATGACTAATAACCCTCCAACATCCCAACTATCAAGTAAAACAGTTCTTAAATTGAAAGTTAATAAATCACGAGTTGTTTTTCTTAATGAAGTTGTAACTCAACAAAGCTCTGAACGTATTACTAATGAACTTAAAGAACTTGAATCTAAATCTAATGAACCTATTTATCTTCTAATTGATAGTCCAGGCGGTTCAGTTCTAGACGGCACTGAAGTTATTAGTCAAATGGAAGCTTCAACAGCTCCTGTATATACCGTATGTACACGCCTCTGCGCTTCAATGGCAGCAATGATTCACTCATATGGTACCCGACGGTTTGCCGAAGATCGTGCTATTCTTATGTACCACCCAGCGTCTGGAGCAGCGGAAGGTCAAGTACCTAATATGGTCAGTCAACTTACGACTCTTACGCGATATACCGATAAAATGGTAGCAAATATCGTAGCTCGTTCAAAAGTAACTAAAGATGAGTATAATAAACTTACCGCTTATGAACTATGGATTGATAGCGAAGACAGCCTACAAAAGGGGCTTATTGATGGAATCGTTCAAGTAAATATTCCAACTCATCCCGCTCGACAACAACCCCTAGATCTAGGCGGAGATAAAAAAACCATTAGTGTTAAAATTACTCCATCGTTTCAATTTAATTTAATTGCTCCAGATTCAGAACTAGGCTACTGGGGATATTAATATGTATGATGATGTAAAAGCATTCTTAACTCTTTATATTAATAAGATTAAGCAATATAGCGCATACATCCAAGGCGGGCTCCTGTTGATTCTAACGGGGGCCTTTCTTTTTGAAAAAATGAAGAAGGATGAAGCAGAAGCATCTGTTGCTGAAGAGAAGACTCTTGCTGAAGTAAAAGTAGATCAAGCACAAATTGCAAACAATGATAGCCAAATTGCTCAACAAGAAAAAGATCGTCAAGCGATCCAAAAAGGAGCAGAAGATGCTAAGTCTGATGATGGCGATCCCACTTCTTTTTTGTCCAAGCGTTAATGATCCTTATGCAATTGAATATAATAAATGTATTAAAACACATGAGTGTATTCACGATGGCGAAGATCTAACTAAACTTCATAAAGATGAGTATATTAAAACAATGCAATGCCGAATTGAACGGCATTTACAATGTATTAAAACTGAAACGGAGACAATCCAATGAAAAAACTAATTACATTACTTCTATTACTAGCTAGTCCAGCATATGCGGACCAGGCTCTACCAATCACCAAAGGTCAACCAAGCCCTGTAACCGGTACCGTACTGGATACAGAGAAGGCTAAGAAGGTTGAAGATCAATTAATCGATGCTGATACTTGTCAAAAAGAGAATACTTCTTATCAACAGTCTATTGATCTTTACAAAAAGAACGAAGTGATCTATAATCAAGAGAACAGTATGCTTCTAGGGCGAAATGTAGACCTCTCAAAAGCACTTAGTGAAGCTAAAGAAACCTCAGACCTAACAAAGATTCTATACTTTGTCGGGGGTATTGCAGTAGTAGGTATTGCGGCTTATGCCGGAAACAAATTCTCCAAACGATAATAAGCCAAGAGTCACTCCGAATTCTCTAGAAACAAATGAATTAATTGAACTTCTAGAAAATAATGAAGAAAAAGAAGCTGAGCCGATCATTTATAGAAATGATGTATTAGCTTTTATCTCAACATTCAAATTAGAACCCGGAGAAGATAATATAAAGAATCACACTCTATACTCTATTTATAAAGTATGGAGCAAAGATCCTATTATTAAAAATTCTTTTTATCAAGAATTTACAAAGTTCTTTGAATGTAAAAATGGTCAATATAAGATCAATCAGAATGCTATTAAGCTAACACATGCGGCATTTTCTAAGTTTAAACAAGAGAACTTTCGTTTAAAAAGTAAAGCCTGGACAAAGCATTTTGAAGACTTTACTTTAATGTATGCATTAAAATCTGACGGATTCTGGGTTGAAGCCCCTATTTTATACTTTATTTACGATAAGTATACACATGAACGTGGGTTAGACACCGGCCCAGCGTCTTGTATGAGTAGAGAAGTATTCTATAGGTATGCGGATCTATTTTTTAAATATAAGAATACAAAAGACGGTAAGATCTATTCAGTAAGTGAAAATATAACAAATCAATTTCAAGACGGCCAATTAGCGAGGATGCGTAAAACTCATGTCCAAGACAAAAAGAAAAAAGAAAAGTCGAAGAAGCGCCGCAGAAAATCCTGAACTTGATAGGAAATTCGCATTGAAAAGTCGAGTAGATCTATTAGACCAAGATTATTACGATAAACTATCGCCAAAAGATAAGAAATGGCTTAATAAGTTTAATAAAGAATCTATTAGCGCTTCTTTTGAAGAAAAGGGTAATCTTCATCGCACAAAGAAACTTAAGAAAGAATGCTACGATCGTAATAATGCCCGAAATCGTGACATCTTAACTAGAGAAAAAGCTGCTAATCGACTAGGTGATTATGAAGAACTACGGGAAACTTCTTCAAATAATAATAATCATGAAGATTATATTATTGAAAAACTAGACGAAAAAGATGTGCTTCAATCAATTGAATGGTTAGCAGATGAACTAGGTAAAGACGAAAATGACCTAGAAGATAAGCTTATTGATGAATTAAAGGAAGAACGACTTCCACGACGAAAGTAAGAATCCCGGCTATTACCGTTACTGTTGTAATAAAATTCCTAAAGAACTGGGCATCTTTTTCTAAAAGAGATAAACGAGCTTCTGAAGCAGTTGAACGCCGTTCATGTTCAGTAACCACAAGATTCTGACGGAATTGCTCAGACTTAATTTCCCCAAGCTCAGAAGTATTCTTTTCAGTTTTTTCATGAATTTTTTCTAGAATATCTAAGATAATATCTTCTTTATCGGTCATAATCCCGCCTAATTACTGATTATTGCCCATTACTTTTTTCTTTAAACCACTAGCAGCATTAATGGCCCATTGATCATAAGGTGTTAATTCTTCCGCAAGATTAGCAGCACCTTTTCCAAGAGAAGCCATTAACTTATTTTTAGCTTGAATAGAAGCAGCTTTAACTTCAGGACTAATAGCATTGGCTACACTAGAAGATTCGCCACTTAATAAATTATTTAAAGATCCACCAGATAATGCACCTTCAATAGGACCAGCAGCCGCTCCAGCAGCTAGACTATCTGGAGAATACCAAGGTTTTTCAAGCTCCGGTTCTTGGCCGGGATTGCCCATTGGAGCTTTGCCAGTACGCATTTTCTGCTTAGCATCTATAATATTCTGTTTATCCTGTTGTTCACTATCTAATTGAGGCGTAGCGTCTACTGGATTAGTTACATCAGGAAGTGAAGCTGGAATATCTTTAGGATTAGCATTAGGAGATTGTGAATTTGAATCACTATCTTCATCGTCCTCATCATTTGTGTCCATATTTTTAAATACATTAAAGGCGGCCATTATTGATTCCCTTCAGGTTCATATCCAAGTTGCTTTAACATTCCGCGATATGTAGGATCTTGTAACATTCGGAATAAAACAGCATTCTTTAATACGTCAGATTTATTATTTAAAGCTTTTTCAAGAGATTCGCCTAAATATTTAGTAGCTGGGCTACCTTGCATTGATTTAGCAAGGTTGGTTAGCTGTTCATTAGAAGACGAATATAACTTAGTGCCCAGTTGTACAGGACCACTTTGACCTGTAACTTTAGCGGCACGTCCGAGCTTATTAACAATATTAAGCCCTGGGGATTCTCCAGATCCGGTGACTGTTCCTATTACTGATTTCCAAAATCCTTCATGAGGATTAACTCCTTGAATTTGATTAATTGTACTGGCGGTAGTTGCTTTATTTTTTATATCTTGGAAAGCATTATCTCCGCCCATTGCATTATATGCATCTGGATTAGTCATTTTAAGAGTTGAAAGATTTTGTTCTAATGAGCCTAAAGTACCGCTAGCCGCTTGTGCACCTGGAGCTTCGGCTTTAGTTAAAAATGTTCTTGCCGATTTAAATAATGTATTTTGTTTATTAGCTAAATCTCCTAAAAAAACTTTTCTTTTATCAATCGGAGTATTTGGTTCAATAATATTTTCTGGAATCATTGATCTAAATTCTGAAAATCTATCAAGGGCATTGGAATAATCTGAGCTTTTAGCCCGCAATGCATCATTAATATCAGAACCTAAATTATATGCCTGACGTTGAGCAGCTGGGGCCATTTCGCCAGGAACACCATCTAATTTAGCACCTAAATTATATAAAGTTTTACTAAGTTCCCTAGCTTCAATTGGGGTATAATCCCCTCCGTTAGTTTTAAAAATAAAATTAACTACAGATTTAGTTTTTGGATCAGTATTTACAATATCTTGTAAATTAGGATTATCCATTAAACGACCAAAAAGGTCTTTAGTAGAATCGTAAAGATCGCCACTGATATTAATTTTATCGCCCCTATCGGTCATTTTTTGGACAGCATTTCCTACTTTTTGTCCATTTAAATTATCTGCTGCCATTATTGTATTAGTTAAATCATCTGGTAAAGTATTATTAGCTAACTCATTAGCAACAGATCTACCGTTACCGGTAATATTAATATTTTTATTATATCCAAGATCTAATGCTGATCTAGCTTTATTTAGCCAACCAGAACTATCAGATCCAATGTTCTTAGATCCCTCTAGCATAGATCTAGAAGTTCCAGAAACTCCGCCTATTCCAGCTCCGGCTATAAGACCCATAGAAGCACCCGATGCGGTATCTTTAGCTAAGCCGATAGGATCACTCTCAACTGTCTTATCGCTATCTCCAAATCCATATTCGCCACCCATTTGAGCAGCTTTCAATCCTTCAGAAGTTGCAGCACCCGCAATTTTAGTTAAAGTACCCGCTTTAGGAGCTGCAGATAATGCGGCTTCTGCAGCTTCTGGAGCAATTTCACCCGATTTAATAGCAGCTTTTATAGCCATGGCTTCTTTAGTTGAACCGGATAAAAAGGCGGCTAATCTAGGACTAAGTTCTCCAAGACCACTAACTAATTTTCCGCCACCAAGATATTCACCAACTCCTGGGATAAGCATAGGAGCAAATCCACCGGCAACTTCACCAGTAGAAAATGCAGCAGGAGATTCTTCTTCTTCCTGTTTATTAGCAGCAACTCGATCCTGTTGATATTTACGCCATTTAGAACCTAAACCAGAAAGACCTTGCTTACCTTGAATAACATCAGCTGCTATATCTCCAGCAGCGCCAATATTAGGAGACATACCAAAAGTAGCACCTTTAACCGCGCCGGTTGTAGCAGCATGCATCTCTTTCTGGGTAGCTTCTTTACCCATCATTTTTTCAGATTCTTCATCTGGCTTTCCAGCTATTTTTTCTAATTCGTCATCTTTTCCGGTAACTTCTTTATCTTTAGGAGCTTCGGGTTGAGTGCCTTGAGCAGAAATTATATCAAGACCTTCATCTGAGACTTTGGACATATCTCCAGATTGAACCGCATCTAAATCTGCATCTGATAATTTTGATAGATCTATAGCCATTATTGACCACCCTGTTGAGCCTGTTGAGCTTTAAGCGCCGCACGTCTAGCTTTTTCAATAGCAGCAGCATTTTGTAATGAAGGAGCTGAGGGCTGTTGAGGAGCCGAAGCAGCCACATCGCTCTTCGCTTTATTATCATCTTGAACAACTTGAGCCGCTTGTTGTTTAGCTAATTTAGTAACTTTATCATCAGGATCATCAAATCTATTAATATATTGCTGAGTTAAAGTAGATAATTGATCTGGAGAAAATTGACTGGCCCGACTATTAATAATCCGACCATATCGGTCTTTAATAACTTGTTTACCCCGTTCTCCCATATCATCAGCATAGTTTACAAACTGTTTAGCAAAAGCTGCAGCATTTGCAGCAACAGGATGGTTTACAACTCTCTGCCAAGCAGTTGCTAATTCTCCTTGAAAAGTATCAGGAGTTAAATGTTGAAGACCCATATCAGTACCTTGACCACCAGAAGCCATTTTATTAACTTCTGAAATTAATAAATGCATATTTTGAGGACTTAATTTACCAGGATCTCCGCCGCCAATGCTATTAATAAGACTTCTAACTTTTTGAGCAGAATAAACATCTTTTTCCGCCTGTTGAACCGCAGGAGAAGAAGTACGTGTAGATTCTAATTGTTGAACTGTTTGATTATAAGTATTAAGTTGTTTTTGATCTTTTACATCTTGTGCTTTAAGAGCAAGCATTGTTGCATTATTTCTAGCATTAGCAACACGTTCTTTTGCTATTTCAAGTTTAACATCTTGAGCATCTTCTGAAGTTGAAATATTAGCCATCTGTGGTATAATTTTTTCTAAATCAGCAGCAGACATATTAGGAGTAATTTTCATATCTGGATCAATATACTGAGCTAAATTACGAGCAGCTTTAGATCCTGGACTATTAGGGTCCATTTTTTGTGCAGCAGCTTGAGTTATATATTGATCGGGCATTTGAGCAATTTGTTTACCTTGATCTTCAAATTGTTTATCAAATAAATTACGGGTTTGACCAGCAGTAGCTACTGCATTAGTCATACCACGAGCTAAATTATTAAGAGCCTGTAATTTATTTGCGCGATCTTGTAATTCTGCAAGACGTTGATTAGAAAATGCATTAGCGCTACTAGTATATGGAGTTGACGGAGTAGATTTATCATCAGAAGAATCATCATCAGAAGCGTTAGCTGATTTAGGAGCAACTGCAGCTTTTGAAGCTATTTTATTATCTGGTTCATATTGATTTTGTAAATCAGAAAGAAGCTTTTCATCGTCATCATCGGACGTAGCAGGAGCAGCTTTAGAATTAGGAGGAACTACAGGAGTAGAGGCTTGTTGAGTAGTTTTATTACCACCTTCCATTGCAACATCAGCAGCAACTCCTGCACCAGCAGCCCCCGCATAAGGAGCAAGAGATTTAAGTTTAGCCCAACGATCAGATAGAGAAGGAGTAGAATCAGAAGATTTATCTTCAAGTTGAGCCTGATCAGGACCCACAGGAGCTTGTTGAGAAGCAACTTCAGCATCTTTAACTTCGGGTTCAGAAGGAGAAGCTTTAGATGTCCCCTCGCCTACAACTTCAGGAGATTTAGGAGCTTTGGCTAATGCAGAATCTGCAACAGCTGGCACCTCACCTTCAGACTTTGTTAGGAGTTTTTTTAAAGCAGGAATTAATTCTTCATAATCAGCCATAAATCACCTTATTGGTTGGGCATTCCAATAGAACCAGTACCAGAACTTTGACCCGCGGGTAAATATGCACTTAGATTACCATATGGAGATGCAGCTGGCAACTGTTGAGCCGCTGCCATCGTAGGTCCTTGTCCAGAATTTTGAACATTATTTGTTGAAGGAGAACTTGGATTTCCATAATCATATGCAAATGTAAGTCCGCTATTAAGAGCACCACCAGCAGCAGTGTAGCCGGCAGCAGATGCATTACCAGAGGCCATTGCGGCATTAGCTCCAGCAGTTCCTAACTGAGAAAAAGGAGCAGCATATGATTGAGCTAATTGAAGCTTTTCTTGCCATTGCTGATTTTGACGAGCAAGAGCATTATATTGTTCTTGATTGTAGCCAGCGGTGTTAGCATTAGAAATCTGTTGACTATTAGCAAGATTAGCAGCTTGAGCTTGATTCGCGGCTTGAACATTCTGTTGTTGAACAGCTAATTGATTAGAAGTATTAAACCGATTCATCTGATCTTGAGCCTGAGCACGAGCAGATTGTTCGGCAAATTGTTGACCCTCAATAGAACCAGCCATAGCACCAGTCTGCCCGATAGCTTGAAGAGCTTGTTGAGAAGCAGTTGCGCCAACTTGATCAGCAGCAGAAGAACCAGTATTAGCAGCCTGTTGGGCAGCGCCTAAACGAGCAGCTACTTCTGCACCAGAACCGCCCTGACCACGAGCAGCAAGATTCTGAATAATCGATTGTTGATTACCTTGAAGGTTCGATTGAACCTGTTGTTGCATCTGGCGTTGTTGCGCCATTTCCTGAGGGGTCATTCCGGCTTGGCCGACTTGACTCATTCTCTGGAGAGCTTGCATCTGGGTTTGCTGAGCTTGAGCATTACCGGTAGCATTAGCCATCTGCGAAGAAGCAGAATTAATATATTGTTCAAGTTCTGGAGTTAAAGTTCCTGCAGACTTATATTGATCCAGAATGATCTGAGCAGACTGATCTGGGGGCATCCCAACAGAGTTGAGTTGCTGCATGTATTGACCAATAGCTGCCTGTTGAGCAGCTAATGCATCACCTGCTGCTCCCTTTTGAGCACTCGCAGCTAGTGCGCCCGCAGCTAAACTACCGGCCGCAATTAATCCACCACCTAAAGGCATTACTTATTCTCCTTGTCATTTTTGCAAGAATATTCAAAAACACAAGCATACCCCATTGGGGCATTAACTTCTTTAACTAATTTACAATTATTTTTCATTAAAAACTTCTTTGCTGGATAATTTTTATCATATAATCCAACTTTAAATGATCCATCAAAATGATCAGTAATAGCTTTCCAAACGTCAGCTTTAAGAGTTTTACGGAATTCTGGCATAATAAAGAATCCAGTAAGCCAACGATCTGGAGAACACCATTCATCACCAAAATAACCCACAAATTTACCATTTTGCTCTAAAGCAAAAGCATTAACATTGGATAATACAAAGTCAAAAAGTGTACGATTTACACAATAATCAATACCAAGTTCACCAGTAATATGATATTTAAGCATGTGTTCTTTATCAGATTCGTAACATTTACGAAGCATACCCATTAATTCATCTTTATTTAATAAACGCTTTTCCATGTTTAACTAACTGTAAGAGGTTGCCCATTATTTCCAAGAACTGGAGTTGCAGATGCCGCAGGAGCCGCTGGTTGAGCAACTCCAAGAATACGATTAATATCAAATTGATTACCGGCTTGGGTCATTTGTTGATTAAGAGAAGCTTGTTCGGCTTGGTTAGCAGAAACTGCCTGCTGAGCTTGTGCTTGAGTTAAACCAAATCCACCAGTAGGACTACTAGCTGCCTGATAAAGGTTTCCGACATTCATCTGAGCACCAGGAGAAGTTCCGCCAATACCGGTATTTTGAGCATTATTTAAGCTATAATTAAGAAGATTCATTTGTCCATTATAAGCATCCTGTTGGCCGGTAAGGGCCTGAGAAAGTGCTGCTTGGTTAGCAACAGTAAATGGA
>Ga0302280_1000452_pt1 | contig 36297 bp, 28 predicted proteins | sample III_Fen_E1_1_FD_198771 | JGI IMG/M metagenome (GOLD analysis project Ga0302280, IMG submission 198771) | Peat permafrost microbial communities from Stordalen Mire near Abisko, Sweden - III_Fen_E1_1 | ecosystem: Environmental > Terrestrial > Soil > Wetlands > Permafrost | place: Sweden: Abisko... | reverse complement strand
GAACCGATAGTAAAGAATATTTCTTGAAAAATATTGACGACATTCTTGCCGGCTGCATCAACAAAGAGCCTGCTCAGTTAAAGGCACTTTATGAACGGTATTATGGCTTTGCGCTGAAGCTTGCATACCGCTATCTGTACGTTTATGAAACAGCAGTGGATGTGGTGGATGACAGTTTCCTGAAAGCCTTTGCCAATTTTCATTTGTTCAGGCTGATCCCCGGTGAAGACAATGAAAGGATGTTTTTAGGATGGCTGAAAAAAATACTGGTAAACACAGCCATTGATGAACTCAGAAAGAAACAGGTAATGCCGGAGACCCGCGGAATACCCGAGAGCGTTTGGGATATTGCTGACCACGCAGGAAATGCGGACAACATTTTACTATACAAAGATGTGATTGTTTCGGTGAAGGAGCTACCGCCTGAATACAGGATCGTTTTCAACATGTACGTGATAGAAGGTTATAAGCACATTGAAATAGCCGAAGCACTGAACATCCCGGTGGCTACTTCAAAATCACGGTTGTCGAAGGCTCGGGCTTTATTGCAAAAGAAACTGAAAAAAACAGAAGAAGCTATCATATGCAGCATTTAGACGAAAATAACATGGATGATCTTTTCAGTGAGGCTGCTGAGGGCTACCCGTTGCGTGTGAACAGCAGCAATTGGGAAAGACTGTCTGCAAAATGGGAACAACAATCCGCAACCGTTGCCAAAGAACGCAATCGCGGGCTGAAGAGATATTTTTTACCCATGTTGCTTTTAGCGTTCCTGACTGGCATTTTTTTGTTTCTTTTTTTCTATGGAAACATTAAAAAAGACACTACAATAATAGCCGGGAAATATACCCGGCAAAGTGAACGCAGCACAACGGCTATGAACATACGAAAAAGGGTTTTTCAGCAAACTGACCACAAAGGCGGGAATGAAAATGCTGACCGGCAAAAAAGCAAATCGCCGATGACCAATACATCAGGTGAAATCATGATGACAAAACAAACCCTGAAAAAGCAATATTGTTTAAATGAACATTTCAGCAGCAGGATTTCAAATATCAATGAGGGCAAAACGAAGGCAACTGATGATGAAGATATGTTGACTACAGGTCGGGCTGCTCTTTTACAATCACACAAGATTATACCTCTTGCTGATGTGATGGGCGGGCGCAATCTACAGAAAATAAAAGGCCCTGAAATAGATTTGAATCCAAAGATAGCGGCTACAGGCAAAAACAATCCTTTCATGATTAAGCAAAGGATTTCAAGAGCAGGGTTTTATATTGGCGCCGAATTCGGGCCGGAGGTAAACCAGGTAAAAGGGCAGGGCTTTAATGGTGTCACGGGGCATCTGGGCATCGTAGCAGGATATGAAATTAATGGGCGGATTTCTTTAGAAACGGGTTTAGTGTATTCCGGCAAAAAATATTTCAGCAGCGGGCAGTATTTCAATACTGAAAAAATAATGAGCAATATGCCTGCCGGTATGGAATTGATGACACTGAACAGCAAACTTGCATTGTTAGAGATCCCGTTAAAAGCAAAGCTGGATCTTGCAGGCAATGAGAGATCACATGTGTTTGCAAGCATCGGATTAACGTCCTGTGTTTTACTGAACGAGCAGAATGATTATAATATGATGGTGAATGGTGTGCCGGAGAAAATGACTGGCGAATACCATACGATGAGTGATTATTTCGCAGCCTTTTTTTATATAGGTGGGGGCTATGAAAGGCAACTGCCAAACCGGGCTGTTCTCCGGTTGGAGCCTTATTTGCAGATTCCCCTGAAAGGGGTCGGGCAAGGATCCATGACGGTTCTTGGAGCTGGCATTCATTTTACTGCCACGCATGCCTTAAAAAAATAACAGAGTATACCAGTCTCAATTTTTAATGCTTGAAAAAGCAAAGGGGATTCTATTTCTTAACTATAAAATAAAACAAAATGAAAAGGAAGAATTATTCTAAAATTACGATGGCGATCTTCATTGCGTTTGCTGTGGCTGCCTGCAATAAAGGTGCGGATAACAATACGGCAACGCCTACCCAACAAAAGACAAATGTTGATGCATTGATTTCAGAAAACGGAACAAACCCCGATGAAGCCGGGCTTGCCAGTGTAAGCAGTGCAACAGCCAGCCATAGCACCAGCAGCCAGAACGAAATTGCTACCAACTCCATTTCAGGAAGCTGGTATGGCGAAGGGCATCATTTTGTGTACACCGAAAGCAATGGCACAGCAGGCAACCAAATATTGACCTACAAGATTGGCAAGGATGGGTCTCTGCAGCTCGTTAACACAACCGCATCAGGAGGCAACGGAACCGGTGCAGGCCTGGCTTCTCAGGGTGCGTTGGCTTTGGGTGGTGTGCATGAATTGCTATTCGCTGTTAATGCAGGGAGCAATTCGGTCTCATCTTTTACAGTTAGCGAGGACGGCAGCATCTGGCTTGCCCACACAGAAAGCTCGGGGGGAAAGACACCGGTCAGCGTTAGCGTGAAAGGCAATCTTTTATACGTGCTGAATACGGGGAGCGATAGCATACAGGGCTTCAGGGTAAGGGAAGATGGATCATTTTGGGCTATTGAAGGCTCAAAGCAAGCGCTGAGCGGCGCAGGTGTTGGCGGCGCTGAAATTTCATTTACCCCAAATGGAGACTGGCTGCTGGTAACAGAAAAAGCAACCAACAATATAAGCGCCTTCAGGGTAAAAAGCGATGGTTCTGTATGGCCGGATGCTGTTACTCCATCAACAGGCCAAACGCCCTATGGTTTTGACTTTGCCAGGGATCGTTTTGCAATTGTTTCCGACGCAGCAGGCGGCGCGGCAGCAGCCGGTGCTACTACTTCGTATTCTGTCAGCAACCATGGGCCAAAGGAGATCAATGGCGCTGTGTCCAATGAGCAGTCAGCCCCTTGTTGGGTAGCTGTGACAGCATATGGCAGGTTTGCTTTTGTAACGAACACTGCAAGCAATTCGATTTCTTCCTATTATATCAGCGAAAAAGGGGATCTGACACTTGTTCATCAATCAGCAGCATCTACGGATAACACCCCAATCGATATAGTGGTTGCGAAAAACAATTACAATGTGTATGAACTGAATGCAAAGGCGAATACGATCGGAGAATACTATCGCATCGCATCAGGCGGCCTGGTAAACATCGGCTCAGTCGGAGGCCTGCCTACAGGAGCTGCGGGGCTGGTAACATTTTAGCAAACCATCACAGAAGATAAAAAGGGCTGCTCATTTTGGGCAGCCTTTTAAATAAAGTGACTTATTGAAATCGGGGCTCTCAGTACCTCCGATTCAGCGCCTTGCAAAAAATGTTTAAGAGGACGACGAATCCGGCGTTGGTTTCATGAACCGTTTTTATCTAAATCCAATTTCTTATTTAATTAACCTGTTTACTGAGGTGTAGCTTGTAACTTTAGGCAATAAAAGTATCTCCAAATGCCTGTTGATGAGAAAATGTTGTTGATAAGGAATTATGATTTATGGTGCCACCTGAATGATGAGGATTATGAAGACCTGAAAATTGAGCATAATTTTATCGAAGCACCAAAAGGAGAGTACATATACTTTGAAGCGTACAACCATAATAAGCTGTATTTCCTGAAAGAGGGGCATATAAAAATCGGCTTCATTGATAATGAAGGGCGGGAGCAGGTAAAAGAGATCATCCAAAAAGGCGATATATTTGGCCAGTTCACACTTGGGAAGGACAGCATGGGCGGAGAGTTTGCACAAGCTTACAGAGATGATGTGAGCCTGTGTGCCTTTAATGTGTCTGATTTTGAGAAACTATTGAAAACCCATCCGGGTCTTGCGTTACAGTTCAGCAAGCAGGTGGGAGCTAAGCTAAGGAAAATCGAGAACAGGCTCGTGAACCTGCTCAATAAAGATGTTAAATCAAGGCTAATGCATTTCCTGTGGCAGCTTGTTGAGCAAAACCTTGGAGAAAATACAGCAGAAGGGTTTTGCATTCCTAACTATCTCACTCACGAGGATATAGCCAGCCTTATCGGATCAAGCAGGCAAACTGTGACCACGACAATCAACCTGCTGGAAAATGAAGGGATGGTGTCATTCAACCGTCAGGAGATATGTTTTCTCAATGTGAATAAATTAAGGAAATGGGCGGATGCGAATTAATAAATAACGTATTGGGCGATTAAATTGTCGAAAAATTAAGCATGAATGAGACTGATCATTCAAAATACTGTTTGTACTTTCCCCGCGAAGCGGGACAAGTTATGCTTCGCCAAAAAATTACCCAGCCTGCGGCGGGCAAGGATGTACATCGCGTTTTCGGGGAGGAGCTTCGATTGAGCCATTTGCAACTGTGGTTAACAGCAGTGGTTCCCTGATAAGTTCCCCAATGGCAAAATACCTTTTTTAATAGCCTACGCGTTAATAAAAAATATCAGGATTGCATATTAGGGAAAAGACCAAGGCGTGATGAATTATTTTGACCAAGCCGCAGAGCAAGGCAACAGACCATTCTTATAATGATTATGCAAATAAGAATATTGCCTTATCGCATTTGAGGCCTCTACATATAAAACAATCCAATCATTGCACTGAACTGCTTCTGCATTTATCCCGACTGGTTCTGCAACATAATCTTTTACTGCTTTATTTATCTTTTCGCCTTTTGCGCCAACTATCAGGAAATAATTCTGCCTGCCATCTGCATCTGTAACTTTTAATACAGGTGGAATACCGCAGAGACTGCCAAATGGTTCAGTTAGATTGAGCCTGAACCGCTCTTTCAGCCAGTAAAATCAAATTCAGGAGGGCTTAAATGAAACAAACTATTTTAAAAGCAACATTATCAACAATGAATATTCAGAGTTTTCGAATCACATCATCTCCAATAATTTCTGCACATTTTCATTTCCAAATTTTTCTTTTCAAACACTGACCTTACTTTCGCTTCCCGTTTTTGAAATGCATCAGATCACAAATTACTATGACAGAAATTAACACTGCCGTTGCATCCAGGCTCAATATCCGTATCAATCAGGTTGAAACCGTATTGCAATTATTAGCAGAAGGCGCTACTATACCTTTCATAGCCCGATACAGAAAAGATAAAACAGGTGCACTGGATGAAGTACAAATACAGCAAATACAGGATGAAGCCAATCAGCTAAAGGAGTTCCTTGACCGGAAAACTTTTATTGAAAAAACAATTACGGAACAGGGAAAGATGACAGATGCACTACAGGCAAAATTAAATGCAGCAAATTCCCTTGCGCAACTGGAGGACATCTATTTACCCTATAAACCCAAACGAAAAACAAAGGCACAGGCGGCGCGTGAAAACGGTTTGGAGCCATTTACTAACCTGATACTGGAACAAAAAGAAACCGATCTCATATCTTTAGCAACAACGTACATTTCAGAAAACGTAAAGGATGTTGAAGCCGCTTTGCAAGGAGCAAGAGATATCATCGCAGAAACGATCAATGAGGATGCAACCATCCGTTCCAAGATGCGCAAATTATTCGAAGACAAAGCAACACTTAAAAGCAAAGTGTCACCCGACAAAGAAAGCGAAGCCATCAAATTCAAAGATTATTTTGATTTCAGTGAACCGATACATAAAATCCCTTCTCACCGGATTCTTGCCGTGCTGCGTGGTTTTACGGAAGGATATCTGCGTATTGATATTGCACCTGCAGAAGAAGAGGCACTGGAAATAATAGAACGGTCTTATCTAAAAGCTTCTCTCAACGCATCGGTAGAGCAGGTGAAAAAAGCAATCAGAGATGCTTATAAAAGATTGCTGCAACCCAGCCTTGAAGCAGAATTCAGAATGGCATTAAAAACAAAAGCAGATGAAGATGCCATTAATGTGTTTGCAGAAAACCTGAAACAGTTGCTATTAAGCGCCCCGTTGGGAAGCAAAAGAGTGCTGGCTATTGACCCCGGTTACAGAACAGGCTGCAAAATAGTTTGCCTTGATGAAAAGGGAGAGCTGCTTCACAATGATTTGATTTATGTGCATGAGCCGAATAGAAAGCTTGAAAGCGAGCATAAAATACGAGACCTGGTAGCCCGGTACGACATAGAAGCGTTTGCCATAGGCGATGGTACCGCGGGTAGGGAAACAGAGCAGTTTATCAAACAACTGCAATTGGATAAGCCTGTTTTCATGGTGAACGAAGATGGAGCTTCTGTATATTCTGCCAGCGAAACAGCAAGAGAAGAATTTGGGAATTATGACGTGACTGTTCGCGGATCTGTGAGCATTGGAAGAAGACTAATGGACCCACTGGCGGAGCTGGTAAAAATTGACCCAAAGAGCATTGGCGTTGGCCAGTATCAGCATGATGTGAACCAGGCAAGGTTAAAACAAAGGCTTGACCAAACTGTGATCGTTTGCGTGAATCAGGTAGGTGTGAATCTCAATACCGCTTCGAAACATCTATTGAGTTATGTAAGCGGTATTGGCGGAACGCTGGCAGACAATATTGTGAAATACAGAAATGAAATCGGGAAATTCACCAGCAGGAATCAATTGCTAAAAGTTCCCCGGCTGGGCGATAAAGCCTTTGAGCAATGTGCAGGTTTCTTAAGAATCAAAGACGGAGAAAATCCCTTGGACGGAAGTTCTGTTCACCCTGAGGCTTATAAAGTAATAGAGCAAATTGCACGCGATTTGAATACAGATGTAAAAACGCTGATCGGGAATGAATCCATTTTAAAAACAGTATCGCATAAAAAATATGTAACAGAACAAATTGGAGAGCTTACCATCAAAGACATCCTGTATGAACTGAAGAAGCCCGGCCTGGATCCCAGAAGTGAATTGGAGCAATTTGAATTTGCATCTGTTTATTCGATTGAGGAGGTGAAAGAAGGAATGATTTTACCGGGGGTGGTTACGAATCTCACCCGGTTTGGCGCCTTTATTGATATTGGCGTTAAGCAAGATGGTTTGGTGCATGTGAGTGAAATCGCAAATCGTTATATCAGCGACCCTGCTGAAGTGCTAAAACTAAACGGCAAAGTTCAGGTGAAGGTGCTGGAAGTAGATTTACCACGCAAAAGAATTTCTCTATCTATCAAGCAGGCCCAGGAAGATTATGGAGCAGTTCACAATCTGAAAAATAAAAATACCCATGCAGGGAATAATCGTATACCAAAAGAAAAAGACTTGTCAACATTAAAGATGGATGATGCTTTAAATTCTTTGAAAAATAAATTCAGGAAATAGCAATTACGAAAGATCTCTGGCTGATGACCAGATCTCAGAACAAACAATTTGTTCATGCCAACTGTTTTGGCGACTATTGCCAAAACGAGTTTTATGTGAAACGGTATTTTCTCTATGTGAAAACTATGCTTAGGAAGGCAATAGGTGTTTCCTCAAGGCCATAAACCAGCACTCATAAACCTGGAAATAAGGTTTCCCGGCAAATCACATCTCGCTCCGAGATTCATGCAAGTAACCTTTCTGAAGAAATTCAAAAATGGGATGCTGCGTGCAAAACCTTTATTTATCTCAAAAACCGGATTGACAATTTCAATGGATCGGCTTGCCACCCACATGCTGCATAAAAACTCTTTTAAAGCCAGGGCCGATAGGAATAGATTGTTTATAGACACGAAGCCTGAGTTCGTCAAGCCGGACGTGGGCAATTTTTTGTATGTGGACGATATATGATTTATGCACTCTGATAAAACTGCTTTTTGGCAAAAGCGCTTCGAGCCCGCGCAGTGTATGGCACGAGGTGATCCGTTTTTCCGCGGCATGGAACACAACATGATTATTCTTCGCTTCAATAAAATCTATATCTGCGATATCCAATCTGACCATTTTCCCCTTACGCTCTGTTTTAATGAAAAGGTAATCCGTGTCAACACTTCTTTCTACCGGATATCGGTCAAGGTGCTTGCATGCAGCCAGAGCTCTTACTGCTGCTCTTTCAAAACGTTGGAAAGAAAAAGGCTTGACCAGGTAATCTATCGCATCCAGATCAAAACTTGCGATTGCAAACCTTGAATAAGCTGTGCAAAAAATGACTTTGGCATCCCCTTCAAGTTGCTTCGCTAATTCGATGCCATTCATGTCATCCATCTGTATATCCAGAAAAATCAGTTCTGCCTGCAGCTTCCGGATTTCCTGCATTCCCTGCAGGGAGCTTCCGGATGTTCCAACCAACTGCAGCGCGGGAATCTTCATGATATAATTTTTTATCACATCAACAGACGACTGTTCGTCATCGATAATAAAGCATTTGACCATTGTTAGTTTTTTATAAAAAGCTCGAATGTGTAGAATTCCTTTTCTTCCGTGACTTTCATTTCATACTTGTTTTTGAATGATTCATCAAGCCTTTTGCTCAGGTTGGTGATGCCGATATGCGTGGATGATATGGACACGAAATTTCTTTTCTTTTTATTGAAGCAATAGAAATAAATGTCCCTTGGCTTTAGCACTACCTTGATTTCCATTGGATGGTCCGGATCTTTCAGGTCGCCATATTTGAAGGCGTTCTCTATGATGGTAAGGAATGACAGCGGAGGCAACATCTGTCCGTTTGCCTCTCCTTCTGAAGAATATTTGATAATCTTGCTGTCGCCGAATCTCATATTATGGATGTCCAGCAAGATTTGCAGGTTCTCTAATTCTTTTTGTACCGGCACCCTGCCATTTTCATATTCCAGGCTTTCAATAGAATAGCGCATGATCCTTGAAAGCTTGAGAATATTATCTGCCAGTTCGGGCGAAAAGTTGAGCGCCTTTGAAAAAAGCACGTTCAATGTGTTGTGAAGAAAATGAGGATTTATTTGTGCACGTAAAAATGCAAATTCGAGCTGCAGTTTCTCTGTCACCAATTGGAGTTTTTCCTTTTCAAGATCATGTTTTTCTTTTTCATGTTTCACTTTCTCCTGAAGCTCCATCTGTTTCAGAAGCGCATTTTCCAGATCTCTTTCAATCTTTTCACGCTCGATTTTTGACTTTTCTCCCTGCACAATCCGGAGTTGACGTTCATTTTTCGCCGTTTCCCTGGCATAAAAATAAAAAGCAGCATAAGCGAAGTACCTTACATAGCCGAGCAATGCTTCATGAAGAAAAGCATTGAAATCCTTAGTTGAAAAAATTGTTACCCCGGCGGAAGGCAAAAATAAATAAATATACAGGTAGCCTACTGATGCCATCAGGGCGAACACTATAAAAAAGGACAGCACGCTCCATAAAATATTTATCTTTTTATAAAGACCCAGACAATAAACATTCAGATAAAATGTAGCGATGAATGGGAGCAAAAATAAAAAGCTGGCAAAAAAATTCTTCGATCTGTCCGTTAAGTAACCAACAAGATAAATAACAAGGGCATAAGCAAGCCATATGGAAACATGTAAAATGACCAGCTTGATTTTCCCTCTTTTCTTTTCAATCGCATTCATAAACTGATAAGATTCGGTAAGGTATTCCATGCATAAAACCCGCCAAATATGATAAACATTTTCCATTCTTGTACATTAATCCGGTTGTGGAATATTAACAAATGCGCTGTAACGGCAAAATATCTGCCATTCAGTCCCGGGCCAGGACAAATACATTGTTCTGATAAAACTGAGAGAAGAGGTAAGGATCCATTTGCCTTTTCGTGATGGGTTCAGATACAGCGAGATGCAGGAGGTCATACAGGTCTTTGCCGACCGCGAACGAATCGTAGCTGCTCTTCCGCAAAAGATGACCTTCATCATATAATTTAAAGATGCCAAACTCTTCTACATTAAGCATCAGACGGGTATCACCGCTAAGATCAGCCGCGACTTCGCTCTCTTTCAACTCTATACCTGTATGGTTCACAACATTGGCGAACCTGTGCAGGTATAACCAGGCTTCCCATTGCTCAGGGTATTTTCTGATGACAGGTGCGACAAGATCAAAAATCTGCCGTGTAGCATTTTGAGCAAATGTATCGCGTGCCTCATTCGCTTTGGGGTATATAGGATCAGAAAAATGAAGCCTTATATCATCTATGGATTTTCTGGAGCAAATAACAGGGACGATCGGCGAATTGGCTACATGAGCCAGAAATGCAATCCCCTTTCTGGCAAAAATACGCTGCCCTAAAAAGGGAATATCGCAAAGGTTGTTTTTTTCATTGTCTTCACTGCCAGCACCTGTGTTCCCGTCAATATACAGCACCAGGTTCCTGCCTTTTTTTAACTCCCGCAACATTTGCAGCCCCGAGCCCGGCGATTCTGCATCTATCAGCCCAAAGGAACCTACCCCCCCGCTTCCTGAAAAACGCTGGTGCAGATCAGCGAACTCCTCTCCTTGTGATTCTATAATGCTTTTGGCAATGACGAGAGAAAAAGGGATATGATGCCTGACCAGGACCTGATTAATGACCCGGTAAGATCCGGTGTGGAAGGTACAGATAATAGTGCCCCCTTTTTTAAGTAATCCAAGCTTTTCATTGTCCAGGTTTTCGCAAGTGCTATAATCCAGCGCTTCCTGGTATGCCTGTTCCAGTTTGCTGAGGCTTTGATGCATAATTATATCCTTAAATATCCGCTCATGTTCTTTATAAACAATATCAGGAAGATAATTGCGCAAACCTGCGCTTACTATATTGAATTTTCCGGCAATGTTATCATCTTTCCACACATTCAGGTGGCCTGAAAAGAGGCTTTCCAGTTTTTTTCTTTCTGTGATATAGCTGCATGCAGGCATGATCAGGAGGTTTACATATTTTATCTGACTGATTTTCTTAAAAACAAAAAGAAGCCTGTGCGGCTTCTTTTTGCGGACGTATCCGATTAATTATTCGATGGGGAAATTTTTAAGGCTGGATTTTGATTTTCCCCGAAAAGCTGAATTGCGATCCCACTGAACATATCCCCACAAGAGCCAGTGTCTACCGGGTTTGTTCCTGTGACCTTTAATTCTTTTGCTTTACGAATTAGTTCCTTCATGCTGATCGCATTTTTGAAAAAGTTGGTCGCGCTGTTCATTTTTTTAAGTTTTGAGTTTTTAAAATAGATATGCATTTTGAAATGCGATCCAAACATCAACATATGCTCAAAACAATAAAAATCTATTACGGAAAACGGAACTTGCTCTATGCGAAATGAGCTTTGCTCTATGTCAGTCATTTTAAATAAACCCTATCAATCGGTAAATCAGTGCGCGTATTGTGATTGGATAGGGTGCTTCCTGTTTCTGACAGAGCATCAAAAGACATTAACTGGGCCGTTGTTGTTGATCAGTGATGCAAAACCCGGGAAGGGATAATGAACAGATAGCGCAAAATAAATGAAGGCATATTATTGAGTGAACAAGCGGAGTAATGATAAGCATTAGTCAGCTTCTGAAAACCGAAGGACAGATACGCTTACAAATTTTAGCTTTCAGTTGACAAATAAGCAATAACAATTTCTTTAAGCCAGACAGAGTTTATTGGGTAACAGAAAACGATGCACCATGCAATGATTTAATATTTAATCAGGCGTTAACGTTTTTTTCGCGGAATTGACTGAGGATACGCTATTAGATATCCTGGCTTACGTGCTTTATTTTGACGTTGTATTTCTTTGCGCATGTATCTTTGCCTTTAATTCTTTCGGTACTCAAAAGTCAAGATTTCCGGGTTTCCTGTTATGAAATAAATTCCTTCCGGAGAATTGTTTTATCTGATAGTGAAGAATTAAAAACACCAGATGAAATGCATTGATTGTCCAATCGAATTCCTTATCATTTCCATATTTATAGTATGCAGAAAAAATCTACCCCGCCTGGTTGGAATTTGTCAGGCTTCTTTCCTCAATATTTCCAAAGGAGGTTTAACCAATACGCTTCTTATGTTAATCATACCGACTATTACGGTAAGAGCAGCTACCCCAAAAAAGATCAATGCTACGGGTAGCCATCGGGGTGAGAACGGAGCATCAAATGTATATTTTGCAAGCGCCCATGTGCCTGGCAACGATAAAAGAATACCCGTTGCCGCTGCCAGACCGCCGAGAAAAAAATATTCTAACGCTGTGATGGATAGAATCTGGCGCCGGCTCGCCCCCAATGTGCGAAGCAGCACGCTTTCCTGTATGCGCTGGTATTTGCTGATGAGGACGGATGAGATCAGCACAATCAACCCGGTGAGAATACTAAAGGCTGCCATGAAACGAATGACAAAACCAATTTTGCCCAGCACATCATCCAGCACACTCAGCACCAGGCCGAGATCGATGATAGATATATTGGGATATGCTTTAACCACCGCTTGCTGGAACTTAGCCGAGATTTCAGGAGAAGGCACATGCGTGATCAGCACATGAAATTGCGGGGCAGCTTCCAGCACACCTGTTGGAAATATGATCCTGAAATTGGTTTGCATCCTCCGCCAATCAACACTGCGCAGCGAACCAACAGTAGTTGGCACAATACTCCCCTGCACATTGAAATCAATCTTGTCACCCAGTTTCAGATGCATGCGTTGCGCATATTGCTCTTCGAGCGAAATATAGATCACATCATTGGGCGATGCGACATGATGCCCTTGTTTTCCCTCTGTCAATTTTTCTGAATCGGAAAGCGAATCCCGGTAAGTAACACGCAGTTCATTTTCAAAAGCCCTGCGGGGCACATGCGAAGAAGTATCTTGCTTTATCTGATCAGGCGTTTTTCCATTAATGTCTTCAATCCGCATGGTGATGACAGGTATTTGCTGCAATACGGGCAAATGAAATGTTTTCGCCAGACCGGCTACTGAATCTTTTTGTTTGGTCTGTATATCAAAGAGCACCATATTGGACTGACTGCCGCTGCCGGAAATGGACACGCGATCAATAAGTATGGTGTGGATAAAATATAATATACAGATAAACGCTGTGCCGAGCCCGATGGTGGTAACAAGTATGATAGTTTGGTTGTTGGGCCTGTATAAATTAGCAAATGCCTGCCGCCACAAATAATTCCAGGAAGAAGGAAAGAAGCGGCGCACCAGCCATCGCAGCATCCATGCAATAAACGCCAACAACAGAAAAGAACCCAGCACACTCAGTGTGAATATAATCGCCTTAGGCCAGCTATGCATCTGCATGCGGGTAAAGAAGCTGATGAAAATAAATATGATAGCATAAACTGCAAGCTGGACCATATCCACCCTACGCATGTTTTCTTCAAATGATAAACGAAGCGTGAAAAGCGGGGAAATTTTTCTGATAGAAAGAAGCGGCAGCAATGCGAACAAAACGGAGATGACTATCCCAAGCAAAACCCCTTTCACAATGGATGCCCAGGAAATAAACGTGTTGATGTCTATTGGCAAAAAATCTTTAAGTACCGCGGGGAATACTTGCTGTACCATCACGCCAAGCAAAGCGCCCATTATGGAGCCGATCAGGCCGATGCCTGCCACCTGGATCAGATAAATCAAAAAAGCCTGTGTGCCATTTGCGCCCAGGCATCTCAATATCGCAACAGAACTGATTTTCTCGCGCATGTAGATATGGATAGAACTAGCCACACCAATGCATCCCAGCAGCAATGCGATAAAACTGATCAGTGTAAGGAACTCCGTGAAGTCACCAAAAGCACGCCCCGTGCTTCTCTTGCGCGATGCGACTGTTTCGTATTCCAGCCCCTCTTTTTCTAAACGTGGCCCCATAGCCGCCATCAGTGTTTCGATATCTGTCTTGCGGTCATATTTAAAATAATAGCTGAAAGAAATCCGGCTTCCTTTTTTCAGCAGGCCTGTTTGTTCAAGATATTGCAGTGGTATATAAACAGGAGGAGCAATGGTTGTTGATATGCCGGTGCGGCCCGGGGCTTTGCTAAGCACACCTGCAATGGCGAAACTCATATTGCCAATTCGTATGGAATCGCCTACCTGTGCATTGTATTGAAGCATCAGTGTTTTATCAACCAGCGCCAACGGGTGTTGACGAAATGTTTGGCTTGCACTGGCCGGAGCGGTTTCGAAATCTCCATAGTAAGGGAAATTGCCTTGCAATGCATGCACCTGCACCAATCTGGTGCCGTTGCTTTTCGTAAAATAAATCATGGATGCAAATGTGCGCTCCTGCGATTGCTCATCGCCGAGTGAATCTATCATTGCCTGCGCGGTTGTGTCCGGCTGCCTGTTGCTTTCAATAGCCAGGTCCGCACCCACCAGGTTTCTTGCCTGCGCATCAATATCGCTGCTTACATTGGCGCCTAAAGAAAATGTTGCGGTGAGCGCAGCAATTCCAAGGATGATGGAGGAGATAAATAACAACAAACGTGTGCGGTTGCGCCTGCTGTCGCGCCAGGCCATCTTCAGCAGCCAGGCAATGTTCAATCTTTTTCCAGAATTATATTGAGAAGAGTCCATGCATTCATTTTAATAAGATGATAATCCTTACTGCTTTTGTTCATCAGAAACAATTGTTCCGCCTTTGAGCCTGATGATCCGCTGTGTGGCGTTCGCAAGTTCCAGGTTATGCGTAACGATGATGAGCGTGGTCTTTGCCTCGAGGTTCAGGTCAAATAAAAGTTTTGTCACCATGCCACTGGTTTCTTCATCCAGGTTTCCTGTTGGCTCATCTGCAAAAAGGATCAGCGGCTTATTTGCAAATGCGCGTGCAAGCGAAACTCTTTGTTGCTCGCCGCCGGAAAGCTGCGCGGGATAGTGATTCATGCGCTCTGTGAGCCCAACCTTTTCCAGCAATTCGCGGGAACGGGAGCGGATGTTTTTTTCGGCACGAAGCTCCATGGGCACCATCACATTTTCCAAAGCCGTGAGGGTTGGCAGCAGTTGAAAGTTTTGAAAAATAAAACCCACATAGCGGTTGCGCACGTGCGCGAGCTGGTTTTCATTCAGCCCGTCGAGTCGGATATTATTCAGCGCAACACTGCCCGAGCTTGACCGGTCCAGACCCGCGCAAAGGCCAAGCAAAGTAGTCTTGCCGCTGCCCGATGGCCCGACAATGGCAACGGTTGAACCTGCTTCCACAGAGAAATTAATATCCTTCAGCACGGTCAGGGGTTTTCCGGCGCTGTTATAAGTCTTGCTTAAATCATGAATCTCCAGCATCTTTATTGTTTGAGTATAATGGAATATGAAAAGCGGTTGGCAGGCAAACGTTCATTTCATTAATCGGCGCAAATGAAATGAAAAGTAATTTACAATATTTTAAGGCTAATTCTTATTTTGAAGTGCTGGATGAAACCGCCACGGCGGGTGAAATTATTATGGCATTGGAGTAAATTCGGGTACAAGAACCCCGAAGGGGTGACACATTGCAGGAAAACCCAATTGCGTAAGTATATCCCCGGAACAATGAAAGGCAAAGAGCAAAAATCAATTATCGTAAATGGCATGCCAATCAAATTCAAGTTTTTGCAGGATTGAAGACGCGCCTTGATTTTATCACCCCTTCGGGGTTGGCTGTTCTCTCATTTGAGCATGACTGCTGCTATAATCATTTCACCCGCCGCGGCGGGTTTCGAAATAACACCAGCAAATCATGCTGAAAAATATCCTGTTTATTCCAGCACCTCAAAATAAGGGGTTACTTTATTTTAAAATATGCAATCGAGTATATCTGAACCAACGAAGCTAATTCATTGTATATTTAACTTTCAGTTATCTGATTTTAATTATCCGGCTTTGAGAAAAAATTATCTTTTTTTTGCCCTTGTTGTGATGTTGTTTTCAGCGTGTGGCGATAAAACAACTACTAATGAAAATGTAACTGCAAACGCAGACAGCGTGACAAATGCCCCAATCGCAAAGGCGCAGAAACAAATCGTTTTTTTTGGCAACAGCATCACAGCAGGTTATGGGTTGGATCCATCTGAGGCTTTCACCACCTTAGTTCAGCAGCGAATAGATTCGCTAAGCCTGTCTTATAAAGTTGTGAATGCAGGATTGAGCGGTGAGACTTCTGCCGGTGGCTTGAGCAGGATTGATTGGGTATTGCATCAGCCGGTTGATGTATTTGTTCTCGAGCTTGGTGGCAACGACGGCCTGCGGGGTATTTCTCTGGACGGGACTTCAAAGAACCTTCAGCAAATTATTGATAAAGTGAAACAGAAATATCCAAACTCAAAACTGGTGATTGCGGGCATGGAAATCCCTCCAAACCTCGGTGTGAGTTATGCAAAGCAATTTCATAATCTCTTTCCTCAACTTGCTAAAAAGAACAATGCATACCTTATCCCATTCCTGCTGGAAGGGGTTGGCGGAGTGGATTCGCTAAACCAGCGTGATGGCATTCATCCAAATGCAAAGGGAGAAAAAATAGTAGCTGAAAATACATGGAAAGTGCTGAAAGAGATTTGCAGATAATTCCGGAAGTTTATCGTATCTGTATCCTTACTTAAAATTCCTTCCTTTCGGAAAAATTTCTTCCTGAATAACTTTAGGTGCTTCCTTTATTTTGTTGTGGCCGGGATAAGATGGCACTGGTGAAACTTTTTCATCAGACCTGGACAGCGTAAGCAAAGGAAGGTTTTCATTTTTTGATGCTGTGAGGTGCCGCAATAGTTTTGAAAGATCATAACAACACCGGACTATAACATGTATCACTTCTCCTTCGCGCTGCAATTTCCCCTCCACCATCAGCAACCTTGCCTGCAAAATTTCTTTGCGGTATTTGTCAAAAAGTTTTTCGAACACAACAAGATTTGCCACACCTGTTTCATCTTCGATGGTGATAAAACAAACCCCCTTCGCAGTTCCTGGTCTTTGCCTTACAAGCACAAGGCCTGCCACTTTCACAATGCTCCCCTCCTGAATAACCTCAAACTGACTGGCAGGAACAATGCGAAGCAGTTCCAATTTTTCGCGGACAAAGCTCACGGGATGCGCTTTTAATGAAAGCGATGTAGCAGCGTAGTCATGTACTACATGTTCAGCAATTGTCATTTGCGGAAGCACTGCTTTTTCTTCAGCAGTTTTCTGGCCTGCAAAAAAACCAATGGGCTTATCTGCTGTGGCTGATACTTCCCACAAAGCAGATCTCCGGTCGAGACCAATCGAGCGGAAAGCATCAGCGTCTGCTAATTTTTCAAGTACTGCTTTTGACAACCCCGCATCAAGCAATTCATGAATGCCTGTATATGCTTTTTTTCTTCCTGATAAAAGATCATTCATATCATCTTCGCGCAATCCTTTTACCTGACGGAAACCTAAACGAAGCGCACAATATTTTCCCGACTTTTCTTCTAGCAGATTATCCCAAAACGAATAATTGACATCGACAGGCCTCACTTCAACAGTATGTTTTTTTGCATCAATCACAATCTGTGCTGGCTGATAAAACCCCATGGGCATGCTATTCAGCAATGCACATGCAAACACATCCGGATAGTAACACTTGATCCATGATGAAACATAAACCAGCAGCGCAAAGCTTGCGGCATGGCTCTCAGGGAACCCATAGCTTCCAAAACCCTCTAACTGCTTAAAAACACGCTGAGCATATTCTTTAGCGTATCCATTTTTCATCATGCCACCGATCAGTTTCTGCTCAAAATGAGTAACCATTCCCTTTGCTTTGAATGTTGCCATGCTGCGGCGCAATTCATCTGCCTCTGCTGGTGTAAATCCTGCAGCGACGATGGCAATCTTCATTGCCTGCTCCTGAAATAATGGGACACCCAATGTCCTTTTTAAAATTTCCTCCAATGCTTTGGATGGATACTCAACAGGCTCTTCCCCATTGCGGCGTTTTAAATACGGATGCACCATATCACCTTGTATCGGGCCTGGCCTTACGATTGCCACTTCGATCACGAGGTCGTAAAAAGTCCTAGGTTTCAATCTGGGGAGCATGGATTGTTGCGCCCGGCTTTCTATTTGAAACACACCAATGGTATCAGCATGACAAATCATTTCATAAACTGCAGTGTCGTCCTGTGGTATATTTGCAAGTGTGAGGTTCAGATCATAATGTTTTTTCGCTAAATCAAATGCTTTGCGGATACATGTCAGCATTCCCAGCGCCAGCACATCTATCTTTAAAAAACCGAGCGCATCGATATCATCTTTGTTCCATTCGATACAGGTCCTGTTTTCCATCCTTGCATTCATGATTGGGCATAGATCGGAAAGTTTTCCTTGCGTGATCACAAACCCACCTGTGTGCTGGCCAAGTTGCCGGGGAAATCCCATGAGCTGTTCGGTCAGTTGCAATACTTTTCTCAGCAGCTTATCATTAGGGTTCAACCCTTGTTCAGCAATTTGCTTCCCTTCAAACCATTCATCAGTATAATTCCATACTGATGATGATAAACGATTGATCGTATCAACGGAAAGACCCATTGCTTTCCCGACATCACGGATGGCTCCTTTTTGTCTTTCCTGCGTAACTGTCGCAACGATGGCTGCACGATCCCTTCCATATTTCTCATAAATGTATTGGATCACTTCTTCGCGTCGTTCGTGCTCAAAATCAACATCAATATCAGGTGGCTCATTTCTTGCAGAGGATATAAACCGCTCAAACAACAGATCGAATTTGGTCGGGTCAACTGAAGTGATGCCGAGACAATAGCAGACCGTAGAGTTAGCTGCCGATCCGCGCCCCTGGCATAATATATTTTGCTTTCTTGCAAACCGAACGATATCGTGCACAGTGAGAAAATAATTTGCATAATTCATTTCTTCAACGAATCGCAGTTCATGACGGATCGCTGTAACTATTTTTTCAGGCAAGCAATCTGCATATTTTTCTTTTGCTCCCTGCCATGCAAGAAATTCGAGTTCCTGTTGTGGCGTGCGATCTTCGGTTGTTAGCTCTTCTGGATATTCATATTTGAGTTCCAATAAAGAAAATTGACAGGATTCGGAAATTTCCTGTGTCCGGAGTATTGCATCCGGATATTGCCTGAACAAGCGGAGCATTTCTTCTTTTGTCTTGAGATATCTTTCTGCATTGGGGTGCAAGCGGAATCCTGCATTATGGATCGTGCATTTTTCCCTTATGCAGGTCAATATATCCTGTAATTGCCTTCTGCCAGACTCATGATAATGCACATCATTAGTCGCGACAAGTGGTATCTGTAATTGTTTAGACAACTGTGAAAGCCGATGGAGATACTTGCTGTCATCTCCCTGATAACGGCGCGATGCTGCTATATAAAGATTGCTTTCAAAAACTGATTTATATTCTTTTAAAGTTTTTTCAAAGTAAGGCTCAAATTCAAATTCGCTGTTCAACGCGGATGGTGACACAACAATAAATTTTGATCCTTCTGCATGCCGATATACATCTGTTTTATATAAATCGCATTTCCCTTTTTCCGTGCGCAGGTTTCCGACTGTGAGCAACGCTGATAGCTTCGTATATGCATCTCTATTAGTAGGGTAAGCAAGCAGGCTTATGCCATCAAGCAGGTCAAGGCAGCAAGCCGGGATAAGGCGGATACCTTTTGCTTTTGCAGCAACATGGCCTCTTACAATCCCGGCAAAACTATTTTTATCTGTTATAGCAATAGATGCATAGCCATAAAAAGCCGCCTGCTCAACCATTTCTTCAGGATGAGAAGCTCCGTTTAAAAAACTGAAATTTGTTGTCACCTGCAATTCTGTATAGCTCATACGCTGCCACCTTTTTTAAGCAAAAAATCCATGAATGAACCACTGGTTTCTTTTATCGCCCGTGTAATGCCCTGACCTGAAAAGCCAGTACCGGTTGCCGTCTTCATCCTCCACTGCATAATAGTCCCTGTGCTCACCTTCCTGTATCCACCATTCCTGCTCTATGCGCTCAGGCCCATCGGCTTTTTTTATTTTATGCAGCTTATTTTTATAGCGAAAATTCATCGGTGGGTAATCAGGTACAGGAGCCGTCACTTCAATATGCTGAGGGGTTGACAAAAGCTGTATTGGCCTTAGCTTATCTGTCTTCCATTCAGTATTTGATTTCTCTTTAACAGATGAAGCTGATTTTATTGATCGCTCTGGCCAGTAATGTTCATCAGGTAAGTAGCGATGGATGTTTGCCGTACCGATCTTGCCGGCGATGCGATCCATCAGTTCTAAAAATTTTATATTTTCTATTCCACAGGTACCTTTCCATAATTTTTCCTGTACAGGAGGAGCTTCCTCCACTTTGGCAGCTTCCAAAATAAATAACTCAATGCCAAGCGCAGGCTCTATCGTTCCCAATTTTAATTCGAACAGCTTAAAAAGATGCACAATGCTATGTGAAGCACGATTTGTACCTATACTAATTTGCTCAATCTTTCCATCTACGCGGTAACATTTAAATGAGGCCGAGCGCAGGCCTTTATCTTCCATTTTAAGCCGGGCACACAAAATTTCCAGAAGACGCCGCAATGCAATTTCAATGCCTGCGATGTTTACAATCGGTTCGAGACAAGAAAGCCTTTCTTCAAAAGTTGCCGGCAACTGAACAGGAAGGATAAATTCTTCCTCGTTTCCAAGTGCCTGGTTCAACTGTTTTATTAATGATTCTCCAAAGCGCCTTCGCAGAACAGAAAGAGGTATGCCGATAAAATCATTGATCTGCGTTAGCCCCAGTTTATGCAAAAGTTCAACGACCTCCCGATCTATGCGAAGGGATGCTGGTGGCAAATGAAGCAATGCGAATTTTTGCTGCCCGCTTTCAATTACAAATTGACTTTGACCGAAACGGGAGATAGCCCAGGCAGCGCCAATGGTGTCAGCCATTGCTGCCCGCACATCGTAACCCATGCCTTTAAAACGATTAATCATTAACGTTAAATAATCTGTCTCACCGCCCCACAGATGAGCGCAGCCTGTCACTTCAAGTATCAAGCCGTCGGGTGGATCAACAGCAACCGCCGGAGAAAAGCGGATGCAATATTCAGCAATGGATTGCAACAATTTACCAGATGGCTCCGGTTTGTCATCCAGATATTCCAGTGAAGGTATGATGGCTCTTGCATCTGCCAGTGCCATCCCAATATTTATCCCTTGCTTTTCTGCCAGCGCATTTGCTGATGTGATCACCATCTTTCCGTGGACAGAAAGTGTCAAAACAAAAGGCAGTTTTGCGAACGCAGGCCGACGGATGCTAATCCAATCCGTTTTCAGGTGACGGAACCATATCGTAACGAATCGCCTGTGCATGTCAACTGGCTTTACGTTTTCCTTCTTCAGTATGCAGGACCACCTGCGGGATATTTTCAAGTTTGCCCATTGTCCATTCTACCTGCCATGAACCAGTTCGTCCATTGCGCATTTTCAAAAGCTCGATATTCCATCGTGGAAAGCCAATACCGGGAAGATCATCTTTTGGCTCGCTCTGCAAATGTGAAATTCTCCAACGCGATACACATGTATTCACCTGATGATTCTTTGGACTACTGCGTATTATAAACCCCGTGACACGGCTTTTCTCGACAGCTAACTGCAGCCTTCTGGATTCGGTAAAAGTGATTTCTCTGATCTCCCCGATGACTGCTGCAAGCCCCTCACATTTCAATGCTTCTTCTGTAGCCCATAAAACTTCTCTTTGTGTTGGGGCATTTATAAAAAAAATGTGTTCAGGTGAAATACCAAATGTCTTTAGTGCAACGGGAAAAATAGTAAGCGAAGAACCAACCCAAACTGTCGCCCCGCCATTTTTCATGAGTGCCGAAATAATGGATGCAATAAAACCGGTTGTTGCTGCTTCGTTTTCTTCTTCAACATTTATAAATTCATGAACTGCCGCCAATGGAAAAACCTCATTGGGAAAAGCTTCAGTTATTTGACCAAAGCCCAAATCAATATCAGTAAGGCTTCTTGTTGTTTTGAATCCTTGCAGAGAAAGGATTTCCCTGTGCAATTGCGAAATGATATTTTCCTTTGATGATGTCATTGATCTGCTGCTTATAACAGTAATGAATACCTGAAAATGCAATAAATAAAAATGCCTGAAAGCGATCAGGCATTGTGACAGGCTTTTCAACATTTCCCTACATCACAAACTCCTCGGAGATGATCTTGCCGTCTTTCACCTTGTAGATGCACAACTCCGTCATCTCAGACCGACCCTTCCCCTTCATCGTCACATCCAAACTCATCGAAAGTGCGAAAGAATTCCCTGCCACGATGGGTTCCGAAATGGAAGACCCATGGTAGGCCTCCAGCATACTGTTCCACAGCTCACCTTTTTTGCGGATCGCAGGCAGCCCTTTGGTCTCCTTCTCAAAGCCGTTAGCAGCATACGGCTCGATGCTCACTGCATCCTCAGCGAACAATTCTGATAATGCAGTTTCGAATTCGCCCTTATCACAGAGCGCTTTCAGCCTTGCGGCAATCTCTTTTGTTTCCATGATTGATTGTTTTATTGTTAAAAATGAATACTAAAATAAGTAGTATTATGATACTAACAAAATTAGTTTTCATTATTTAATGAAATATGCTCAGCATCCAGATAAAGGTTAAGGATATTTTCATCAATTGAAAACCTGGTGTTGCTATTTTTTTGTTTCGCTGCATTCCATGTCTTATAATGGCAAATGCTAATTGCCTTGAGCATATCCCTTCTCTTTGAATACGTCTGTTTCAAAAAATCATCCAATCTGGTATAAACAGATTCATGATTCAGGAAATATAACTGTGGCTTGAATTTCTTTGTTTTGTCAAAACCGGTCAGCCAGTATAAGGTTACTGTAACAATACCGCCAAGTGCACACATGCGCGGAATAAGGCCATTAAGGCAGTGTACCAAGAACCAGGCTCACTGTAATTAGTGTTTATAACTGTGATCTTTCTATTTTTGACGATGTTCGTTGGTTCCTTCATTTCTTCTATTGTCAGACAACCGATATAGTGATCTTTGATTATATAATGGGAGCATAGTACACATTTGATTTCAATATTTCGATCCTTTTATTAACAGGCACATTTAGAAAACCAATTTAACCCTCTGTCTTTAAATATCTTTTTTCTCTGACCTGGCTTTAACTCATCAATACCATTCCAAAATGGAAGATGTACCTTCAAAATAGTATCAAGCCCGGTCAACAAAAATTGATCCATTAACCTGTAATTCAGCAATTTGAGGAGCTCATCAGAACTCACCAGGTGAGCTCAAAAAATATGCCGATGAAAACTCACCGAATAACTCACTACAAGATTGATTTAAAATGTATCTGTTTGACGGGCTGAAAAATGCAAATGCCTGTAAACAGTAAGTTCTACAGGCATTTGATTCGTTTTGGATTGCTCCTTTGTCGGGGCGGCAGGATTCGAACCTGCGACCTCCTGCTCCCAAAGCAGGCGCGATAACCGGGCTACGCTACGCCCCGAAAAAACGAGCCGCGAAAGTAAGGATTTTATTATAAAGCTTCATTTTTATTTCAATGCGCCCACTGTATGCCTTCAAAAAATGCTACTTTCATATTAAAATACTTACTTCCTGCTGATTGCACTACAACTATTCTGAATGACACGCTATTCAAAACAAACCAGACTGCTGATTGCTGTTGATTGCATCATTTTCGGGTTTGACGGGCACGATATTAAACTGCTCGTAATCAAAAGAAGCTTTGAACCGGAGAAAGGAAAATGGAGCCTTATGGGTGGTTTTGTGCAGCCGGATGAAAATCTGAAAGAATGCGCTGACCGGGTGCTGAAACAGCTTACAGGCATTGAAGGAGTATATCTTGAGCAACTCCGTACTTTCAGCAAGCCGGATCGGGATCCGGTGGAACGAACGATTTCGGTTGCTTATTTTGCGCTCATAGATATCAATCAATATGAAAAACAAATAAGCCATGATTACAATGCTGAATGGTTCCTGCTGGATACAAAACCCAAATTAATCTTTGACCACGATGAAATGGTGGCGCTTGCGCAACGGCAATTGCGCTACAAAGCTTCTCTTCATCCGGTGCTCTTTGAATTACTGCCAGAAAAATTTACTATCCCGCAATTACAGGAACTGTACCAGGGAGTTTATGATACTAATTTCGACAACCGCAATTTCAGCCGCAAGATCTTATCAACTGGTTTATTGGTGAAGCAAAAAGAAAAAGACAAGATGAATTCAAAAAAAGGAGCCTTTTATTACAAGTTGGACAAGAAAAAATATAAAGCTAATTTCCAGGCCTTCCTCAATTTTATACCCAATCCGGATAAATTTATTATTTGAATCATCAGAAAATTCTGTCGCGCTAAGACGCGAAACTTTTGATACCAAAATGATATAAGAACCAAGTAATCACTCATAACTACCAGTTATAGGCTCACGACTGCGCCATCTTTTTAAATGCAAAACCAAAGCTGCTACCTTCATTCACCTTGCTTTGCACCCAAATAGAACCTCCCTGCGCTTCAATAAATTCTTTTGAGATAGCAAGTCCCAGGCCTGTGCCGCTGCGCTCATGCGTGCCTGGGACTTTAAAATAGCGGTCAAAAATTTTTGGCTGATATTTTTCATCGATGCCTTTGCCATAATCGCGCACAACAAAATTTACTGAATCACCTTTCTCAAAAACACTGATCTCTATTTTGCTCTGTTCCGGCGAAAACTTGATGGCATTTGTGATGAAATTGATAAGCACCCAGGTTGTCTTTTCTGCATCGGCATTGATGGGAGGAAGCCCCTGTTGTATTTTTTGCTGGAATTGAATATTTTTTTGCTGCGCCTGAAACTGCACTGCACTCAATGATTGCTGAACAATACTTTCAGGGTCTGTGCCCTGCATTTTCAATTGTATGTTGCCGGTTTCTACCTGTGCCATATTCAGCAATTCGCCGGTTATTTTCAGCAAGCGTTCTGCATCATCCTGAATACTGATCGAAAGTTCTTTTTGCTCATTATTTAATGCCCCGATTCGTTCGTCATTCAATAACTGTGCGCTCATTTTGATGGATGAGATGGGGGTTTTCAATTCGTGCGAAACAGTCGCGATGAAATTTGTTTTGGCTTCATTCAGTTCATGGAATGGGGTGATGTTCCTGAGCACAATCACTTTCCCGATCACCTGATCGCTATTTTTTACATTGAGCACATCGCGGTTAAAATAGCTCTGCTTATTGTCGGCATAAATTTTCAATTCTTCTTTTTCCTGCCGATCCTGCAGCAATGTCCTCATCAGGTCATTCTTCAAAGCCAGGTCCGGGGCATATTTCCCGACAATATCTGTTTCTTTTAATCCCAGGAGTTTTTCTGCAACCGCATTGAGGAAGAGTATATTTCTTTTATCATCCAACCCGATGATGCCATCGCGCATCTGGTTAATGATGGTTTCAATACGGCTCTTTTCAAATTTAATTTTTGCCAGGTTGCTGCTTTCATATTCATCTAATTTCCCCGCCATCACGTTGAATGCATTTGCAAGGTCGCCGAATTCATCATGTTGTTTCAGGTAAATGCGCTTGGTATAATTTTTATTCGCAATTTCTGTGATCCCTTCTGACAAACTGGTGATAGGGCCGGAAATAATACCTGGCAAATTATAGATGAAAGTAAATGCAATAAGCGTGAGTATGGTAAAAATAATAGTGAGCACAAGCTTTGCATCCTCAGAGGTTTTTTTAGCCGTTGAATTCTTTCTGAATATAGCCATCTCATTTAGCTCCTGAACTTTGTAAATAGCAAACCTTATCTCAGGATAATTACTCGAATCGTTTGGGTCTGCCAACAGCTCTTTGAAATTTTTAGTCAATTCATCTGTTGCCTCCTTTTCTCCAATCTCTGTGATATTGTTTTGTTGTTTTTTAAGATTTTCCGAGAACTCCGGGATTGCATCTTTTCTTATTTTAATATCCTCCAGGGCACGAAGCATATTACTGCAATACACAAGTGATTCATGATTGTTCTTTATTATCTGCTCCACATTATCGCCCAGCTTATTAATATAAAAAATGCCCAGCACCCCAAACAGGAGTATGACAAAGAAAAGAAACACCAGGCTGATGGAAAGTTTTGTTTTTAGCCTCATGATGATATTATGAAAGTATGACCACATCAATATCTGATGCAGCGAGTTTGTTTAATAATTGATTGAACACGGCAGTGCTTAAGATCACATTGAATAATGTGAGGTGTGGCTTTCCGATGCAAATGGTGGTGATTGCTTTTTCTTCCACAGTTTCCAGAATACCTTTGGCAATATTGTTATTTTTTGATCGAATCACTTCTGCCCCCAGCTCTGTTGCCAATTTAAAATTATTTATGAGGTGACGCTGAGCCGCAAGCCCAATCTTATCGCCGGCTTCTTTTGCGGTCTGCACGTACAGTACGAACCATTTAGAATGATAATATGTTGCAAGCCGTGCCGTTTTTCTTATAACTTTAGTCGCAATCTCGTGATTGCTGCTGATGCATGCCAGAAAGCGTTCTGGTTGCAAATGTGTGCCACGCGGAAGTTCTGCCTCAATCTTTCTTTCCAACTGTGTAGCCACTTCTTTCAAAGCAAGCTCGCGAAGCTGTAATATCCTTTCTGCCTGAAAAAAATTTTTCAGGGATATCTCAATTTTATCAGGTGTATAAATTTTCCCTTCTTTCAAACGTGTTACCAATTCATCTGCGGTGAGATCAATGTTTACTACCTCATCTGCCTCTTTCAGCACGCTATCGGGAATGCGCTCTGCCACATCGACACCGGTAATCTCTTTCACTTCTTTGTTAAGGCTTTCAATATGCTGAATATTCACCGCACTGATCACATTGATCCCTGCATCTAAAATATCCATCACGTCCTGCCAGCGCTTTTCGTTTTTGCTGCCTTCAATGTTTGTGTGGGCAAGTTCATCCACGATCACTACTTCCGGGTGAAGGTTCAGCACCGCCTGCATATCCATTTCTTCCAATTCCTTTCCTCTGTAAAAAAGCTTTCTTCGGGGTATCACCGGCAGGCCCTCCAGCAGATCTTCTGTTTCCTTTCGCTTATGCGTCTCAACATACCCGATTTTCACATCTACTCCATTTCGCAATAGTGTTTGCGCTTCCTGCAGCATGCGGAAGGTCTTACCAACACCGGCGCTCATACCAATATAAATTTTGAATTTGCCGCGTCGCGACTTGCGGATCAGCTCTAAAAAATGCTGTACGTTTTTTTCTTGTTCGGGCATAGTATGGTTGCGGTAATGATTATAATTTACTCAGCAGATAAAAACGTTCATGTATCGAGCCTGGTATTAAATATAGAAACAACAAAAGGTCATTTAAAATTACAATAGCCACAAAGCAGTTAACGCCGGTTTCTCCGGCATAGTGCTGCAAGTTGATACTGGTCAAAAAACTGATTGCAGAATTAGTAGCTAATGTCAGTTCCATAGAAGGGTTTCCTGCCGGGTTCAGGAACAAACGTCCCTGATAAACCAATAAAATAATTCCCCAGATCATCCAGATGAGATTGATGGTTACCAGGGAAATAACATATTGTTTCCATTTCATCTCTTCGAGCGGATCAATATGGCAAATTTTAAAAATAATTTTCCCGACAGGCTGAAGAAAATCAAGCGAGCTCTTTCCACCTTTATAAACTTTCGACATGTATATGCCACATGGCCATGTCACTAACACAGCCATTAAAAACAAAAAAAGACAAACAATTGATTGTATGAGCATATCAGAAAATAAAATAATTTTCAGCTTCGATTTTATTTTTATGCATTGCTACTTAAAAATGATATACTACTGCCATTAATCCGCTTACAGTAGATTTAGTTGTTGTTCCATCTGATTTATAAAAAAAATTTTTAGAGCCCTCATCAAGCCTTATCTCTGGAATAATTGCAAGATTGCTTCCCGCTTTGAAAATACCTGATAATGTTAAATCAAATACGTTCAGACCGGAAGTCTGTCCACTGGTGGTGCTCAGGTCAACAGGGTTAATTTTTATACCATCTTTATCAAAGAAATACTCGCCTCTTAATGTAAGGCCAAAAGTGGATGTTGGGTCGAAATTCAAATACACAGCGAGGCCACCCCAGTTTGTACTTTTATTCAGAGCAGAAGAACTCACGAATTGCTGTGTGTAATTGAAGCCCACGCCAAATTTGTTGCTCATGATGGCGTTCACAACCAAGTCAATCTGGTTCAGGTCCTTATAAAGAGTATAGCCCGGTGCAATCATAGTATCCTGACTGACACCGCTATATCCCTGATAATTAAGGAACACTTTCAACTTGCCATTTTTCGTACCTGTACTAAATTGGGCAATTAATACTTTTGTTGAAACAGATGTTGTTGAGAAATCAGTGGGGTTTGCGATACCTATCATGAAAGCAGTAATACCAGTCAAAGTTACATCAGCTTTTAATCCGGTATGAAAGAAAGGCCCGAAAGTGAACATATAGTCTATGCTATAGTTCCTGTTAGAATAGGCGTCCAGAACCTCATATCCGATATGAGTTCCCCATTTACCAATAGTAAACTTAATTTTTGAAGATGCCTGATAACTAATATACGCCTGCTTTACTGCAAATAGAGTCGGATGGGATGAATCATTGTAAGAAAATTCCTCTGCCCTTCTCCCAAATCCCAGGTCAACGGTGGCACTCACTTTCCCGAAGCTATGGTCTCCCCTGAGAGATGCCATGCCTAATTCAAATGAATTTTGCGAATTTGTGAAACTGGTGTAATTGTTTCCATAATGAGTAACACCGCGTAAATCAACAAAAGGTTTTGGGCTTGAAAAATTATATCTGTAATAGGCATCCACGGATCCTGTTATAGTAACGGGGGGTGAAGACTTGACAGATCTGTCAGCAGATATTTTTTTTGCAGAATCGGCTTCTTGTGCATAGCATATATCAAACCAAGCCAACGCAATAGCGATGATCGAAAGTTTACGCATCGTTGCAAGTCATTTTATGGTTTGATAAAAGTATTAAGAATAACCTATCGCGAGCAATTAATCAGATCCCCAAAAAAGAAAAATAAGAATATTAAAGGTTTTGAAAATCGGCGCTCTCCTTTTTAGGGGGGCATTAATTAAAACTAAAAAAAATCAACAGGGTTAATTATTTAGTCAAATTGTCAATGTCAATATTCAGCTTCAATACATTTATTGTTTCCGGCCCAAACAGTCCCAACAAAGGCTTTTTAATGTGCTGAGCAACCAGCGCTTTTATTTTTTCTTCGCTGAGATTTCTTGTTTTTGCAATCCTGGCCACCTGCACATAAGCACCTGCAGGCGAAATGTCAGGATCCAATCCGCTTCCTGAATAGGTTACTAATTCGGAAGGGATTTCGCTTTTGGTTACGCCGGGATTGTGTACAAGGAATGTATCTATTTTTGATTGGACATCTTTCAAATAATCGGGATTGGTTGGCCCTTTGTTACTGCCAGCACTGCCCGCAGCATTGTAAGCAACGGCTGATGGCCTGCCCCAGAAATATTTGTCCTGATCGAACTTTTGGCCAATCAGGGCATAGCCCACTACTTTCCCATTTACCGTAACAGTTTCTCCTTTGCCGCGACCGGGCGTTAGTTTTCCAATTGCTGCGATGAACAGGGGATAGAGCAATGAACAAATGATGAGCATTACCAGTGTCATTTTCAGAGAGGGCAAAATATATTTTTTCATGAATTACTTAATTTTAAAATATTACATAAATGGAGCAAGCAACATATCGATGAGCTTAATTCCAATGAATGGTGCTATGATTCCTCCGACTCCGTAAATCATCAGGTTTCTTCTGAGCAAAGCACTTGCGCCAATTGGTTTGTAAGCTACCCCCCTAAGTGCCAAAGGTATCAGTATCGGAATGATAATGGCGTTGAAAATAACCGCAGAAAGAATAGCGCTCTGTGAGCTTTTCAGGTTCATAATATTCAATGCCTGCAACGCAGGAATGGAAGTTATGAACAGTGCCGGAACGATAGCAAAGTATTTTGCCACATCATTCGCAATTGAAAAAGTGGTCAGCGTTCCGCGGGTCATTAATAGTTGCTTTCCAATCTCTACGATCTCAATCAGCTTTGTCGGATCATTATCCAGATCAACCATATTGCCGGCCTCTTTGGCAGCCTGTGTACCACTGTTCATGGCAACGCCTACATCTGCCTGCGCCAATGCAGGTGCGTCGTTGGTGCCATCGCCCATCATCGCAACAAGCTTTCCGCCCTGCTGTTCTTTTTTTATATAATTCATTTTGTCTTCGGGCTTTGCCTCAGCAATAAAATCATCTACGCCGGCTTTCTCTGCAATATATTTTGCTGTTAACGGATTGTCGCCGGTGACCATCACCGTTTTCACGCCCATCTTGCGAAGACGGTCGAAACGTTCATGGATACCTGGCTTAATGATGTCCTGTAATTCTATCACGCCAATGACATTTGCATTCTGGCTAACTACCAATGGCGTTCCACCATTGCTTGATATGATTCTCACTCTTTCTTCTGTTTCCGCAGGAAAAATATTCCCGGCTCTTGTGACGATATTTCTTATTGAATCAAATGCGCCTTTGCGGATCTTTAATCCATTTGATAAGTCAATGCCACTGCTTCTTGTTTCGGCGGTGAACTCAATAAACCTTGCGCCATTTGTGCTGAAAGTATTTGGGTTGATGCCGGATAATTCTATGATTGATTTTCCTTCGGGCGTTTCGTCTGCAAGTGATGCCAGCGCACATGCTTCTACGAAGGCTTTTTCATCCACACTTTTTGCTGCCCAGAAGTTAGTTGCTTTTCTGTTTCCAATTGTGATAGTGCCTGTTTTATCGAGCAATAAAGTATCTAAATCACCTGCTGTTTCAACTGCTTTGCCACTTTTTGTAATCACATTTGCACGCAAGGCTCTGTCCATGCCAGCGATACCAATGGCGCTTAACAAACCACCAATCGTTGTCGGTATGAGGCACACATACAGTGAAACAAATGCTGCGATGGTGATAGGCGTGTTGGCATAGTCGGCAAATGGCTTTAATGTGACGCAAACAATAAGGAATATCAAAGTGAAGCAGGCCAATAATATCGTAAGCGCAATTTCATTCGGCGTTTTCTGGCGGCTCGCGCCCTCCACCAACGCAATCATTTTATCAAGGAAACTTTCACCGGGATCTGTAGTCACTTTTACTTTTATTTTATCGCTGAGAACTTTTGTGCCACCAGTAACAGATGATTTGTCGCCGCCTGATTCCCTGATTACCGGTGCTGATTCACCTGTGATAGCTGATTCATCAATTGTGGCAATACCTTCAATAATCTCTCCATCCATCGGTATAGTATCACCTGTCTCGCATATAAACATATCCCCTTTTCTGAGCTGAGAGGATGGGACAACCTTCACTTCATTTACGTATATGTCTCCAACAGGAAAGACCTTTTTTGCGGGGGTGTCTTCTCTTGTTTTGCGCAAGCTATCGGCCTGTGCTTTACCTCTTGCCTCGGCTATGGCTTCTGCAAAATTGGCAAATAACAGCGTCACAAACAAAACAGCGAATATCACCATGTTGTACGCTAAGCTCCCCTGTGATTTTTCTCCAACACCTACCCAGATGCATACAGCCAGCATAATGATCGTGCCGATATACACGGTGAACATCACCGGGTTTTTTAACATCACCATTGGCTTAAGCTTTACAAAAGATTGCTTAAATGATTCCATCACCAGATCGCGTGGGAATAATGATTTTTGGTTCTGCCTTTTCATAATATTATTCTTTTCAACTTTTATTAATGATGCATGCTGAAATATTCAGCAAATGGGCCTAATGCCAGCGGCGGAAAATAAGAAAGCGCAGTAATAATAACTATTACTGCAATTGTCATCACACCAAATGTTATAGAATCTGTTTTCAACGTACCGGCTGATTCAGGAATGTATTTCTTGTTAGCAAGAATCCCCGCAATGGCAACCGGCCCAATGATTGGAAGAAATCTTGCAAGCAGCATCGCAATGCCTGCTGTAACGTTCCAAAAAATATTATTATCAGCAAGGCCTTCAAAACCGCTGCCGTTATTGGCAGTAGAAGAAGTATATTGATAAAGCATTTCTGAAAAACCATGATAGCCCGGATTATTGAGCCAGGCAGAAGGCTTTACGGCCCAGTCCGCATTTGGATGATGAACAAAAACGTAAGCAGCCAAGGCAGTTCCTGATTTTATCAGGAATGCACATAACAGCGTAACAATAGCTGCGATCTTTACTTCTCTCGCCTCCACTTTGTGCCCCATCAGTTCGGGCGTTCGCCCCACCATCAATCCTGAAATAAATACAGCAACAATGATATAAATATAATAATTAAGAATGCCTACACCTACCCCACCATACAATGCATTGATCATCATGTCGAGCATCACAATGCCACCGGAAAGAGGCATTAAACTGTCGTGCATACCATTCACCGAGCCATTTGATGTTGATGTAGTAGCAACGCTCCAGTAGGCCGTGCCCGCAGAGCCGCACCTGATTTCTTTTCCTTCGAGGCTACCGGCTTTTTGAGAAATGCCCAGCCTGTCAATTTCAGGATTGCCTTTTGTTTCAAAATAAATATTGTTGATACAAAAAAGCACAAAGAAAAAAGACATCACACCGAATATCACATACGCAAATTTTTTCCGGTTGATATAGAACCCAAATGCAAAAACCAAAGCAATAGATATAACAATAATAGAAACTGCTTCTACTATATTGGTAAGGTAATTTGGGTTCTCAAATGGATGAGCTGAGTTTGCTCCAAAGTAGCCTCCGCCATTTGTGCCAAGCTGTTTGATGGCTATCATTGCTGCGGCTGGCCCACGCGACACCTGCACGGTATCTCCCTGCAATGTGGTAATGGTGTCTTTGCCATCAAAACTTGTCGGAGTGCCGTTGAAGGCAAGTATTACTGCTACTATGATTGATGCAGGAAGCAACAGGCGTGTTATGGATTTTACAAAAATGCTCCAGAAGTTGCCGAGGTTATTTGTTGTCTTTTCTTTCATGCCATTGAACAATGCGATTAAGCAGGCAATGCCAGTTGCAGCGCTCACAAACTGAAGGAAAGTAAATATAAAAAGTTGGGTTAAATAAGTTGCCCCACTCTCGCCCGAATAGTCCTGAAGGTTTGTGTTTGTTACAAAACTGATAGCGGAATTGAACGCGAGGTCTGGTGTTTGCCCGGAGTTGCCATCAGGATTGAAGGGCAATTTGTCCTGGAAGATCAGCACAAAAAAAGCATACACCAACCACAAAAGATTAATGGTCAGCATTGCTTTCAGGAACTCTTTCCAGTTCATCTTCTTAGTGGGGTCAATACCACAAATGCGAAAAATAAATTTTTCGAGCGGGCTGATAAAATCAAGCAGTGTTTTTTCTCCCTTGAATACTTTTGCGATATAGCGCCCAAGCGGGTAAGCCAATATCAGCGTTATCAGGAAGGTGGCTATGACTCCAATTAATTCTGTGCTCATGCTAATTCGTTTAGGCGGTTAAAATTTTTCCGGTTTCAGCAATACATATATCAGGTATATAAATACCATGATTGATAAAATAAACAAGGTTGTTATCATGATTTTAAGAATTTATATATTTTCAAAAAAATCTATGGCCTTAAAAAAAATAACGAAGCAAATAAGACACGCTAAAAAAAGAATTACGGTCATCATATTTTTTGTTTTAGTAAAATTTTCTGTCAATGAGATATCACCCTGAATTTCAGATAAACGAGATAAATCAATGCCACCACAAACACCCAGACTGCTGCAACGACCACCTTTCCTTTCACATTAAATTTCTTCTCTCCTCCCATTGGTAAAGTTTAAAAGCATTTCTGTAAAAAGAAATTGATTGCTATTAAGGCAACTGATGATATTCGTCACCGTTCACTTAGTGAAAAAGACGACAGGCAATACCCGCCACAATCAGAAAAGAATAAATGGCGAGCAATAAATGAAATGGTTTAATAAGGCCTGCCATTCTCGATCGAACTTTCATTTTTTATTTTCCATTATATGCCAAATGGTATGCCTGTGGATAGAATAAGATATCCTGCCTGCTAAAACTTAACACAGAAAAGAGTTTGACGAGATAATATTTTTTAATATATTTTTTATTATCAGCTATACCGTTCCATTTTGGTATGGCATTTTTCAAAATGAAATGATAATGAGGCCTGGCAGGTAAGGAGTAAACCTCAAGTATCACCTACGTGAAGAATATCCCGCATCAGCAAATTCGGGGTACAAATTGTATTCTTCTATTTTCCTGTACACTGTGGTCAGGCCAATATTCAGCAGTTTAGCAGCCTCCACTTTATTGCCGCGTGTATGTTTTAGCACACGCTGAATATGCATTTTCTCAATGCTGTTTAAATTGAAAGAGGAAGTAGCGTGGGATTCGTTTCCTATTGATAAGAATTCTAAAGGCAGGTTACTAACCGTCAACTCCGGCCCGGTTGACAATATTACCGCACGCTCGATTACATTTTTCAATTCGCGGATATTGCCCCTCCATTCATGTTGCTGCAGCAACTCAAGAAATTCTTTGTTCATGCCCGTTACCGGATGAGTTGATTTTTGCCGGAATATACGCAGAAAATATTCGGCCAGCAGCGGTATATCTTTTTTCCGTTCTCTCAACGGCGGGATATGGATAGTAAAAACATTCAGGCGATAAAACAAATCCTTACGGAATTTTCCGTGCTTTACGTCGTCCTCCAGGTTTCTGTTTGTAGCGGCAATGATGCGGAAATCTACTTTGGTATACTTTGTATCACCCACTTTGATAAACTCATTTGTTTCCAACACGCGCAATAATTTTGCCTGTAATTCAATGTCCATTTCACCAATCTCGTCTAAAAATAGAGTGCCGCAACTGGCTGCTTCCACCAATCCTTGTTTATCCTTTATTGCACCGGTAAATGCGCCTGCTTTATGGCCAAATATCTCGCTCTCTAAAAGATTTCTTGAAAATGCGCTGCAGTTAAGGGCTACAAATGTGCCAGCAGCCCTTTTGCCTGCCACATGAATAGCTTTTGCAAATAACTCTTTCCCGGTGCCGGTTTCCCCTGATAAAAGCACCGTAGTATCCGCAGGAGCTACTTTTTCTGCCAAGGTAATTGTTTCGAGTACCTGAGGCGATCTGCCAATAATATTTTCAAAACTAAAGCTTTGCTTTGCCTGTTTCTCCATTTCAACCAGTTTTGCCTGAAGCTGTGCTTTTTCCATCGCATGGCCCACTAATGGTATCAGCTTATCATTATCATCTCCTTTGGTGATATAATCAAAAGCACCATTGCGCATAGCCTGCACCCCATCTGGAATATTTGCATGAGCCGTCAGAATAATTATTTCGGCGTTGCTGTACCTGCTCTTTATATCTTTGGTGAATTCAATCCCATTGCCATCTGGCAGCATCACATCGGAGATAATCACTTCAATCCTTTCTTTAAAAAGCACTCTCAATGCCGAGCGCAGGTCACCCGCTTCAAATACTGTGTACCCTTCCAGTGAAAGGATGCGCTTTAGTAACGAACGGATTTTTACGTCATCCTCAACCACTAAAATATTGCCATGCCGCATGCAATTTTATTTTACGGATTGCTTAAATAAATATTTCACCTTATAATTTTTCGCAAAACTGTCATAAGCAAGCAGATCCTTATCAGACCTGAAGTTGGCATCAAGCGCATAGCGAAATGAGCTATTGGCCGGAAATGCGTTCTTGAGGTTATCAATTGTCAATAGCTGCAAATCCCCTACTGGGATTTTGCTGAAAAAATAGGCATCTTTTTTAATCAGGCTCTTGCCTTTCACATTTTCTTCAAGCCTGTATTGATAATAGATATAAAAGCCTGCCGTGTCAACGAGCAGATATTCTTCACCATTGTAAAAGCGATAATTTTTATTCTGACAACTGCGATATCCATATACAATCTTCTTATTGAACTCATGTTTTTCTCCTTTTGACAAAACATAACCAATGGATGAGCCAAAAAAACCATTTGTTTTTATTTTATCATTTTTATTGCCACAGTCAATCTCATAGCTAAGTTTTTGTTGCTGAAAATCATCTGCGGTCAAATACAAACCGCTTGTTGCGGTTGTTTTATTTTGAGCATTTACTGAGCCTGTAGTAACTGAGATTAAAGTCACAGTAGATAATATCATTAAAGTTTTCATGACTTATTATTTTAAAATTGCTTTTGCTGGAAAACAGCGCCGCAGGTTGAATACGGCGCTGCATTTATTAATGTTTTTGTCCTATATCGCTGATCAGCCAGCCGACTGTCGGACGGGATTATCGGTTTCTTGGTTAGAACCTCACTAGGAATGCCAGTATGATGCGCGATTCTGAATTGACCATATCCGGCTGCCACCCGCCCCAACTGCTCAATGGCGGCGCGACAGAAGCCCCGCTGGAGGTGTAGGTATACCCGCCAGTGTTGGCAAAGCCGGTCGGCGATGTGACGCCGCCAGGGCCT
>Ga0302280_1000451_pt1 | contig 36364 bp, 28 predicted proteins | sample III_Fen_E1_1_FD_198771 | JGI IMG/M metagenome (GOLD analysis project Ga0302280, IMG submission 198771) | Peat permafrost microbial communities from Stordalen Mire near Abisko, Sweden - III_Fen_E1_1 | ecosystem: Environmental > Terrestrial > Soil > Wetlands > Permafrost | place: Sweden: Abisko... | reverse complement strand
TCTATGCTTAGCACTTCAGGCAGTTTTCTTCTTAATTTCGGGGTAAGGAGTAGTTCCGACGGGTTTTTTGTGATGATCTCTTCATTAACAAGATAAAGGAAAAAAGCTTTGATACCGGAAATGATGCGGGCCTGGGAGGTAGCGTTCAGCCCTATTTCCATGATCCACTTGATAAAGCCGGATAAATGCGCGAGCTTAATATCTGATAAACGGATGCCGGGATTTTCAAAATCAAGGTATTGCGATAACTTGTCTACATCGCGGAGATAATTCTCAATAGTTATGGCAGAAAGCCCTTTTTCAATGCTCAGGTAAACGGAAAAGCCTTTTTTGTATGAATCCCACATGAAAAAGTGATTAGTGGATAGTGGTTAGTGATTAGTTTTTAAGATCATAACTCTACTTCCACTTGATTACGCAGTAAATCTTCAAAAACTTCTCTTTTGCGGATTAGGTGGGCTTTGCTCTTATAAACCAATGCTTCGGCAGGACGAAAACGGGAATTATATTGCGAGCTCATGCTAAAACCGTAAGCCCCTGCATTGAGTATTCCAAGGATATCGCCTTCACGCACTTCGGCAAGCTGCCTGTCTTTCCCGAAAGTATCTGTTTCGCAGATATTACCAACAACGGTATAAGTTTGGGCGTCACCACCCGGATTGGAAATATTTATGATCTTATGATAAGCGTCATACATCATCGGTCTAATAAGGTGGTTGAGGCCGGTATTGATCCCTGCAAAAACAGTATTCCCGGTTTGTTTGACTACCTCAGTCGTACCAAGCAAAATCCCCGCTTCACTAACAATAAACTTACCCGGCTCGCAGCAAAGGGTGAGTTGCCTGCCAAATTCTTTGCAGAAACTTTGAAATTTCTCAACGGTTTTCCGGCCAATTTCTTCTATATCCACCGCTTTATCTTCATCCCGGTAAGCCACTTTAAAGCCTCCGCCAAAATCGATATATTCAAGGTGTTTATAATAGCTATCTGTAAATGATAAAGCCTCGCCAAGCATAATATCCAGGCCCTGGATAAAAGCATCTGCATCCTGTATATCGGAGCCATTATGGAAATGCAGGCCCTCGACTTTTAAACCGGTCGATGCTATAATATCATGTACTTCATTTATTCTGGCGATGGAAATACCGAATTTGGAATTGATATGCCCTGTAGAAATTTTATAATTGCCGCCTGCCAGGATATGCGGGTTGATGCGGATGCAGACAGGTACTTTGTTGCCATAATATTCCCCGAATTGTTTTAAAATAGAAATACTGTCTATATTTATATGAACACCCAGTTTTACAGCCTCATGTATTTCATCCATGCCCACCATATTCGGCGTGTACATGATTTCCTGTGACTGAAACCCCACTCGCAAACCAATTTTTACATCGTTTATAGACACCGCATCCTGCCCGCAACCCAGGTTTTTTAACAGTTTGAGGATGTTTATATTGGTATTGGCCTTGCAGGCATATTTTACTTTGAAAGGTACACCCTCAAATGCTTTCACCAACTTATTAAATTGGGTTTCAATTTTATTACCATCATAAACATACAGAGGTGTGCCGTATTGTTTACACAAATCTCTAAGTTTTATATTATCAATGTAATATTGATTGTTTTTGAGTTCCATATTATTAAAGAAAGTGCAAATGTACGTTTATTGCAATTTTGTTGGAAAGATAGGTGGCAGTTGTTTTATTGTTATTTAATCAGGGCACTTTCAAAAAACCTATCCCCTCTTACCCTCAACAATCAAATTTCCCTAACTTTGTACCAACAAAACGTTTTTATATGACAAAAGTCCATAATTTTTATGCAGGCCCTGCCATCCTTCCTCAGGAAGCGATAGATGAGGCTATTGATGGTTTAAAGAACTTTAAAAACATGAACCTTTCTGTGGTCGAGATATCTCACCGTACACCGGAATGGGAAGAAACCATGGAGCAGGCAGAGCAGACAGTCCGCGACCTGTTCAATGTAGGCAGCGAATATGCCATTGCTTTTATGCAGGGAGGGGCAAGTACGCAGTTTACCCTGGTACCGCTTAATTTTATGCCTGAAGGCGGCAAGGCAGCCTATACCAAAACCGGTACATGGGCAAGCAATGCCATCAAAGAAGCAAAATTTTATGGGCAAGTGGATGTGGTTGGTTCTTCGGAAGATAAAAACTTCAGCTATATCCCTAAAGGCTATACTATCCCATCAGATGCAGCTTATTTCCATATAACGACCAATAATACAATTTTCGGAACGCAGGTACATGAGTTGCCAAACTGCCCGGTACCTTTAGTAGCAGATATGAGTTCTGATATTTTCAGCCGCCCTATAGATTTGAAAAAATATGACATGATATACGCCGGGGCACAAAAAAATATGGGCCCTGCAGGCGCTACATTAGTAATAATCAAGAAAGACCTTCTTGGTAAAAGCGGGCGCAAGATCCCTACCATGTTTGATTATAAAACACACATTGACAAACAGTCCATGTTCAATACCCCTCCGGTATTTGCCATATACCTTTCTTATCTTACACTAAAATGGTTGAAAAAGACCGGAGGCGTAGAAGCAGCCTACGAACGCAACAAAGCAAAATCAGCTGCTCTGTATGCGGAAATTGACCGAAACCCGCTTTTTGAGGGGACTACCACTGTAGAAGACCGTTCGATGATGAACCTGAACTTTATCATGAAAGATAAATCGCTTGAGGGTAAATTTCTCGAATTTGCAAAGGCCAATCATTGCGTAGGGCTGGAAGGCCACCGTTCTATTGGCGGTTTCAGGGCTTCACTTTATAATGCACTCCCTTTAAGCAGCGTACAATTCCTTGTGGATGTAATGAAAGAATTTGAGAAAATGGTAAAAAGCGGTAAAGTACAGGTAGCCAGTAATGCTACTGTTTAAAATTTATTTCATATTACAAGATAATTTTTAATTTCTCTTTGTGCCTTTGTGGCAAAAATTATAAGAATGAAAATATTAGCAAACGACGGGATAGCTGCTGATGGCAAAATAATCCTCGAAAAAGCCGGTTTTACTGTAGATACTGAAAAAGTGCCGCAGGATAAACTGCATGAAGTTATCGGTAACTATGACGTGCTTATAGTACGTAGCGCTACCAAAGTAAATAAGCAGGTGATGGAAAATCACGGCAACCTGAAATTAGTTGTCCGCGCTGGTGTAGGACTTGATAATGTGGATGCTGCATTTGCAAGCGAAAAAGGGATTGACGTAGCAAATACCCCTAATTCATCTACACTTTCAGTGGCAGAACTTGTTTTTGCCCATCTTTCAGGAGCTGTCCGGTTCTTATATGATTCTAACCGCCAGATGCCCACGAACGGAAAAAAAGATTTTAATGCCTTAAAGAAAAAATATTCTGATGGCAGGGAACTGCGTGGCAAAACTTTGGGCATATTTGGTTTTGGCAGGATCGGTCAGGAAGTTGCTAAAATAGCGATAAGCCTTGGGATGAATGTGATCGCTTATGATCCATTTGTAAAGAGTGCAAAACTGGTATTTAATCATTTGCCTTTCAAACCGTCGCCGGAACTTGAAATTATTACCGGGTCCTTCGAAGAAGTATTGGCCGACAGCGATTTTATTACTTTGCATTTGCCGCATACTGCCGGTGAACCTGCATTGATCGGACAGGAAGAGTTTAACCGTATGAAAAATAAAGCGGGTATCGTGAATGCTGCGAGAGGTGGCGTAATTGATGAAAAAGAACTGATCAAAGCCCTTGAAAGCGGAAAGATATCTTTTGCTGCCCTTGATGTATTTGAAAATGAGCCGGACGTAAATGAAGACCTGCTTAAATCTGCCAGTATATCCCTGACTCCGCATATCGCTGCATCTACTGTTGAGGGTCAGGACAGGATCGGTTTGGAAGTAGCAAAAGTTATCATTGATAAATTAAAATAAGAATTGTCAAAAGTTTATCCTTTTAAAGCGTTGCGCCCTAATACGAAGGTGCTAAATAATTTTACAGTATCTTTTGCTGAATCGGAAGCGAGGGAGGAGTTGCTGGAACGCATAAAACATTTCCCGGAAAACTTCCTGCAAATACATAAGCCGCACCTGATAGCAGGTGGGGAAATGAGTGCAAATGAAATACTTAAAGCCTCAAAAAATTCGCTTAAGAAATATATGGATGAAGGGGTATTGCTGGAAGATCCAAAGCCCTGCATTTATATTTATATGCAAATAAACGGCAGCCATACCTATACTGGTATCATAGCCCTCGCCTCTATTGATGAATATAAAGAGGGCAAAATAAAAAAGCATGAACTAACACGCATTGAGAAGGAGAACAAAATGCTTGATTATTTTGAAAGGGTGCATATCAATGGCAGCCCTGTGCTGCTTACCTATCCTGATGATGCGTCTATAGACACCCTGATTAGCTCCCTTACAAGAGGAAAACCAGAATTCAATTACACTTCAAATGATGAGATAGAACATATCCTCTGGAGAGTGTGCGAACCGGAAAATATTGAAGCGTTGGCAAAACATTATGCTAAAATAAAAAATCTTTACATAGCTGACGGGCATCATCGCTGTGCTGCTTATAGCCGCCTGCAAAAACCGGGGGAAGGCTTTATGGCATATCTGGTACCGGCAGGCCAACTCAATATTTACGGATTTCACCGCCTTATTACTGATCTTGATGGGCTCAAGCGCAAAAAAGTGCTGCATGAACTTAAAGAGAAGTTTTTGGTAAAAAAGGTTGAGGGAGAATTTGCTCCTTCAGCGCCTGGAGTCATTTATATGTTCATGAAGAAAAAATGGTATTCAATTACCATACCCGAAGCCCTGAAAAAACACAAAAATACCAGGGAGAATCTGGATGTATCAATTCTTGATACCTATATACTTCACGATATTCTAAAAATACAGGACAGCCGTTCGAGTACCAAAATCCAATATGTGAATGGCAATACACCCCTTGAAAGACTTGCAGAAGCTGTACTCAGCAAAAGGGCCCGTATTGCATTCGCTTTATATCCTGTTCACATGTCAGACGTAATAAAGGTAAGTGATGAAGGTATGACCATGCCCCCAAAAAGTACATGGATAGAGCCTAAAATGAGAAGTGGCCTTGTGATACAGAAATGGTAAATAACTGTTTACAGATACAGTTCAAGCTAACATCTTAATCTTTATAATAAACCCTTTGCACCCTGTCTGCCACGCCTGTCAGGGTCTCGTAAGCAATAGTTCCCATGCTTTCAGCCATTTTTTGGACAGAGTATTCTCGGCCAAAAACTATTACTTCATCACCCTCTTTCGCCTCAATTCCAGTAATATCTATCATTGACATATCCATACAGATATTGCCAATTGTTCGCGCTTCTTTCCCATGAATTAAAACACTACCATTTCCATTGCCCAGCACTCGCCGGAAGCCATCCGCATAACCTATACCGATAGTGGCAATAAGCATGTTTTCTTTAGCAATGCCGCTACGTGAGTAACCTACAGTTTCACCTTTTTTAAGCTCCTTTATTTGCAGAATGGTAGTTTTTAAAGTGCCCACAGTTTCAAGCTGGTTTTGAATAAGCGCAGCAGGGTCTATACCGTATAATCCCATTCCCAGCCTAACCATATCATATTGGGCTTCGGGAAAGCGAATTATACCTGATGAATTTAGTATATGCCTGATAACGGGGTAGGGTAGGGCCTGCATTATTTTGCGGCAAACAGCATCAAAACCGTTTATTTGTTCATGAGTAAAACCGTCGTGTTCGGCTATTTCAGTTGATGTTAAATGGCTAAAAAGGCTTTTTACTTTTAGCTGGGGGTGATTTTTCAGAATTAGGATCAGTTCGTCTATGCCATCGAAAGTGAAACCAAGCCTGTGCATTCCGGTATCTATTTTCAGGTGAAGAGGATAGGTCTTTCCGGCTTCGCCGTAATTGCCAATCGCCTCAATATATTCATGGAGCAATTTAAATGTATATATCTCTGGTTCCAGGTTGTATTTTATCATGTTTGGGAAGGCTGCCGTTTCAGGGCTCATCACCATTACCGGCATTGTAATGCCATGCCTCCGCAGGGTGATTGCTTCATCGGCATATGCCACACCAAGATAATCAGCTTTATGGAACTGAAGTATATTGGCTATTTCATACGAACCGCTGCCATACGAAAGCGCCTTTACCATTGCCATAATTTTTGTTTTTGGTAATAGCAAGCTGCGATATGTATTCAGGTTGTGAACGATAGAATTCAGGTTTATTTCGAGGATAGTATCATGCGCTTTTTGCTCAAGCCTGTGTGCAATGGCTTCAAAACCAAAACTCCGGCCCCCTTTTAATAATATTGCTTCATCGTTAAAAGAATCAAGTGGAAAGTGCTGAAGAAAATCTGATGTGGTAGCGGAAAAATGACTGCCTGCTTGGAATAGATCTCTTTGCGAGGAAATTTCATTCCCTATGCCAATTAAGTGGCTTACATTTTTTTCTTTGAGAAGAGAGGCAACCTCTTTGTACAGGTTCTCGGGGCTTTTGCCGCTTTCTGGTATGTCCGATAATATAACGGTTTTTCGACCGTGCTGGTTTTGCTGGTTCAGCGTATCGAGGGCGATACTTAAAGAGATAAGATCTGAATTGTATGAGTCATTGATGAGCGTACAACCATGTATCCCGTTTTTTATTTCAAGCCGCATGGCTACTGGGTGAAGGCTTTTAAAATTGGATGCTATTTCTTTTATATCAATATCAAAATAAAGCATCAGAATCAGGCAATGTACAGCATTCTCGATAGATGCATGGTCAGAAAAAGGAATAGATATGGAATGGTTTCCGATATGTATTTCGCTACGATTTATCCCTTCGCTAAAGATACTGACTTTGATTTCAGCACCATCGCTTAGCGACCATGAGAGCAGTTTTATCCCGGGTTTAAATTTCCCTTCTTTCAGAAATTTATTTACTGATTCTTCAATTGGGGAATAACCTTTATTATAGATGAGGACATCGGTTTCAGTAAACAAAAGCAACTTTTCAGAGGCTTTTTCTTCAAGGCTGGAGAAATTTGCCTGATGGGTTTCCCCTATATTGGTAAAGATACCAATGGTAGGCTGAATTATTTTTTGAAGATGTTCCATTTCTCCGGGTTCGGAGATACCCGCTTCAAAAATAGCGAGAGTATTTTCCTCCTCCATTTGCAATACTGAAAGGGGTACGCCTATCTGTGAATTATAACTTTTCGGGCTCCTAACAATATTATAATGAGAATGAAGCAAACGGTAAAGCCATTCTTTTACCACAGTTTTGCCATTGCTGCCAGTAATGCCGATAACAGGGATGGTAAACCTGGCCCTGTGCTGCGCTGCTATTTCCTGCAAGGCATCTAAAGTATCTTCAACTAGGATCACATTGCAGCCCTGTGGCAGCTGCTTTGCTGTCCATTCTTCAGAAACAATAAAATTCCTTACCCCCTTTTCAAAACATTCACTAAGATATTTGTGGCCATCGCTTGTTTTTTGGAGGGCTATGAAAACAGCCTTCTGAGACTTTACCAAAGTCCGGCTGTCGGTAGCTATATGGGTGATCGCATCATTATGGTGGTGCATAATAAAGCTCCCTGAAACTGCCCGGCAAATAAAATCTATGGTATAATTCAAGTTTTTATCAAATTATTCCTCAAATTTATGGCTTGAAAACCACAAAGGTGAAAATGCGGTGAACTTTAGTTTAACAGATAAATGCAGGAACAAAAAAACCCTTATTCAGAGGCAGTTATGGCCAAGATACTTCGCTACTGCGCCTACCAGGAGCGGTCATTAAAAGAAGTGCGTGAAAAACTGCGTGCCCTGGATTGCGGATGGGAAGAAATTGAGAGCATAATTAAAAACCTTACAGAGAATGGATACATAAATGAAGCGCGCTATGCCAATGCAATAGCCGGGGGTAAATTCCGCCAGAAGAAATGGGGAAAGCGAAAAATCGTTGCCGCCCTGAAAGGAAAAAATGTAGATTCAAGATATATTCAAAATGCAGTAGAAGGAATAGAGCCAGAAGAATATGAAAAAACTCTGAAACAACTCCTTGATAAAAAAGCCGCCACCCTCAAAGCCATCCAACCCAGGGAAGCAAAACAAAGACTAATAAAATATGCCCTTAGCAAAGGGTATGAGATGGATGTGATAATGAAAGTGATAAGAGAAGAATGAAAAATTAAAAATGAAAAGCAAAAATTTGATTTTTCACTTTCATTTTTAGCTTTTCACTTACTCAATTCACTCCTTCAACCACCTTATTCTTAGGATACTTGACAGAATAGGAGAAATTGAATTTTTGCGTTTCGCCGGGTTTCAGGATCAGCATCCATGTAACCTTACCGGTTTCTACATCGTAGTCGGCATTTGACAGGTCCTGTGCTTGTACCGTAATGTCCTTTGTCTTAGAAATAGGTAGCTGGTCTTCAATTCTTAAGGTTACTGCAGTATTCTTTGTGTTTTTTACTGAATAGGCAAAAGCAAATGCCTGGGTCTGGTTGCCGCCAAACAATTGTTTTTTAGAGTAATCTTTTACTTTTACCCGCTGTATTACAATTCTTTTATCCCTGCCAAAAGAGATTGGCAGCGAGTCGCCGGTCTGGTCAGGGTCTATGAAAGATTTGCCCACGTAAGCCCCTTCAAAAAAGATATTGGCATTGCCTGGCAACAGGTTATAGTCACCCCAGCCGGTAGTGCTGCCGAAAAGAAAGGCATCGGGGTCAAGTTTCGGTGTAGCGGAATAAATAAATTGAGCTGGAAGGACATATTGCTGCACCTGCACCTGCCTGCCCTCAGCATCGGAAGGGATATCGTATTTTAAATTAATATCAAAAATAGTGGTTGTCTGGCTTTGGGTTACAGTAGTATAGTCTGCGCTTGTTTTCATATCCAGCCTGCTTGTTGAGTCATAACTTGCACCTTCACTTGCCGGAGTTGCAGCTTTATTATACTTCATTTCCTCATGGTATGTAGTAAGTGTCCTTGGCTTATAAAAGTCAATATACCATTCGTTTAGTTCGGGTTTATTGCCGCCTAAAACAGGGTTGCCGGTACTAAGGGTCAGTTTTATATTGTTCCAGTCTTCACCGCTTTGCTGCACTACCATGGCATCATAATCTAATTTTATAGGATCATTGGTGGTCACAGCGCGCAAATCATATATTGGGTTCCAATGCGCATTTTTAACAAAGTAGCTGATCTTAAAGTAACCCGTGCTATATACGGTTGAGGATAAATGCACAAAAATTACACTGGAAGGTATATCATGGTAATTGGTAAACTGGTTTATCTGTTTTTTCAGGTCGTAATATTTTTCTTCCATCTGTTTCCTTTTCAAGTTTAACCTTGATATCTTGTTCTTTACTTCGGTCACCTGTTTATGATAATACTCAGCCAGGTCCTGCAGATCGGGCACATATTCAGATTTTGGCCCTACACTCATTTTGCTGTTGGTATCAAGCAAAGCAAGTTCTTTATGAAGCGCGCTTATATCATTTTTTACAAATTCAATTTTCAAAGCCAGCGTATCACGTTCCGTTTCGAGGGCAATAACATTATCGGGTTTTTTTTGGTATTTCAGGTAATTGGCCACATAGTTTACTGAAGTAATTACAGCATTTCCACCGCCGGAAACACTAATACTGTTTGGGTCAATAAAATTGGACAATCCTCCGAAAACAATTTCGTTTTCCCCGGGTGAAATTGAAGCTTCGCCATACCGGTTTACTTCAGCGCCATTTAGGTAAACGGTTACCTCACGTATGTCAGATGGAGTGCTCGCAGGGTCTGCAGCAAAAGCCCTTTCGGATATAAATATGCTGATTATTAAAATGATAACTCGTGTTAGTTTATTCATGATTCGTTTTTTATGCCTTTTGCAACACAAAGATAAAAAAGAACGACGGCATTTTCTTGTTATTTTATCTGTTCGTTGCCTTCAACTTTATATACGTTATATTATAATGATGGTTTTGTATTAAATTTGCCTTGTTTATAATTTATAAATCAGGCTGCAGGATCTTTTTTAATGCATGTTTGGTTGCTGGTTTTGATAAAAATGAAGAAATTATTTTTAGTTTCCCTTTTTTGGCTGCTTATTGTCAACGATGTTGCTGCGCAGGCGAAGCTTATTCAAAAAGTTGATCCCATTCCTGGTGTCAAGAACCCTTTCAGTATACCGTTTTCAAAATATAAGCTTAAAAACGGGCTTACCCTAATAGTGATGGAAGACCATTCAGACCCGTTGGTACACGTGAACGTAACATATCATGTAGGTTCGGCAAGGGAAGAACTTGGTAAATCCGGGTTTGCCCATTTTTTCGAACACATGATGTTCCAGGGTTCAAAAGATGTGGCAAATGAGCAGCATTTTAAAATAGTAACGGAGGCCGGTGGTACCATGAATGGTTCCACAAATCGCGACCGTACAAATTATTTTGAAACTGTACCTGCAAATTATCTTGAAAGAGTGCTTTGGCTTGAAAGCGACAGGATGGGCTTCCTGCTCGATTCTGTAACGCAGCATAAATTTGAAATACAGCGAGCTACTGTGAAAAATGAAAAAGGGCAACGCTATGAAAACCGTCCGTATGGCATGGCGGGAGAAGTATCCGACAGGTGTTTTTACCCTTATGCACACCCTTATGCCTGGCCGACCATTGGTTATGTAGATGACCTGAACCGGGTGGGGGTTGATGATCTTAAGAAATTTTTTCTTCGCTGGTATGGGCCGAACAATGCTGTTCTTACCATTGGTGGTGATGTAAATACGGATGATGTAGTAAAATTAGTTGAAAAATATTTTGGTACTATTCCATCCTGCCCGGAAGTTTCGAAACCCACTTTAAAATATTTTATTATAGATAGAGACAGGTATATTTCTTACGCCGACAATGTGAAGCTTCCTATGCTGAAGATAATGTTTCCGGGCGTTCCAGCCTACAGCGAAGATGAAGCGGCCCTGGATGTGATCGCTGAAATATTGGGCGGCGGCAAGAGTTCTATATTATATAAAGACTTTGTTAAGGCCCAAAAAGCAGTTTCAGCCACTGCGGATAATTCCTCAGATGAAATTTCAGGACAGTTTTCTCTTACCGTGCGGGCCAATGCAGGTACTAAACTTTCTGAAACAGAGAAGGATTTGAGGGCAGCTTTAGATTCATTTGAAAAGCGGGGCATAACTGATGAAGACTTAAAAAAAGCTATAGCAAGAAGAAAATCAGAAACCATATATCAGCTTGAGAGTGTTTCTAATAAGGTTACTATGCTTGCAGAATATGAAACGTTCATGGGTAATTCTGACTACCTCTTAAAAGATGTTTCCCGCTATGCAGGTTTAAAAAAGGGTGATATTATGCGTGTTTATGAAAAATACATTAAAAACGACCATGCATTAATATTAAGCATTTATCCCAAAGACAAAAAGGAACTTATTGCTGCCCCGGACAACTATGCACCCAGCAATGACACCATAAAGGACGACTACAGGCGGATGATGCAGTACGACACCCTGAAGGTAAGGCCTGTGGCAGATAATTTTGACCGGAGCAAAATGCCTCCGGCCGGGCCTGCACCAAAGGTGGCAGTACCTGATTATTATTCGGAGACCTTGCCAAACGGGATCCGTATTATAGGTACCCGTAATCCGGAAGTGCCGGATCTTTATATGCAAATGAGTGTAAAATGCGGCCAATGGCGGCAACCGGCTGGGAAGGAAGGAGTTGCCAATCTAATGGCAAAGATGCTGAAAGAAGCGACAAGGGTGCGTTCAGCCGAACAAATGGAAGATGAACTGGATGAAATAGGCTCATCAATTAACATAAATATAAATGAGGAGGATATGGTCGTTTCTGTAAAGACACTTACGGAGAATTTGACTAAAACCCTTGAATTATTGAAACAAACGCTTGCCATGCCGAAGTTTGATGAGGAGGATTTTGAAAGGGTAAAAAAACAAACCCTACAAGGCATTGCGAGCCAAAGTGTACAGGCCGATGCAATGGCAAATGAAGCTTTTGGTAAACTTTTATACGGCGACGGTACCCCTATGGGTATTCCCATTACGGGTACGGCCGGCAGTGTAAAAAATATAACCCTGGATGATGTAAAGGAGTATTATAAAAAGTATTTCATACCTACTTCTTCCATTCTTTCTGTGAGCGGGGATATGACGATGGATGAACTCCGGGGGCAACTTGTAACCCTTATGGGGTGGCGCCCTGCACAGGCAGATACTATAAAAGTGGTGCAATACCCGGTTGCTCCAGCCACTAAAATTTATCTTGTCAATAAACCCGGGGCGCCTCAGTCTGAGATCAGGGTAGGTTACCTCGCTATGCCTTACGATGCAACCGGAGATTTTTATAAGGCCAATGTGATGAATTACGTTTTAGGCAGCGCTTTCAACAGCAGACTTAACCTGGACCTTAGGGAAAAGAAAGGATATACATATGGTATTCGCAGTAGTTTCTCAGGATTTCATTTTCCAGGCCCGTTTACAGTATCAGCAGGGGTACGCGGGAACGTGACAGACAGTTCTGTTTACCAAATAATGCAGGAACTCCAGCTTTACCGAGAAAAAGGTATCACAAAACAGGAACTTGAATTTACGAAAAAGGCTTTTGTTGACAGAGAAGCACTGCAATTTGAAACAAATGCCCAAAAAGCCTCCTATTTGAAAGGGATTGATGAATATGATCTGCCAATGGATTATATTGCCCGGCAAAATAAAATACTTAAAAAGCTTAATGTAAAGGAAATTGATAAAATAGCAAAAACCTATCTGCCTTTGCAGAACGTATATATTGTGGTGGTTGGAGATAAAGATAAGATAAAAGACGGGCTTGACAAAATAGGGTGCGGCCCTGTTTTTGACTACTCTATAGAAGAAAAATGATTTCCGAGAAGGAACTTTAAGTATGGCTTTTATATTTTAAATGCAATTAAATTAGATAAATGATCAGGTTAAATAAGATATTAGGGTGTTTATTATTCGTTTTCGCCTTTTCTTCCGTGGCCGCGCAGATACTGGACCCAGTAAAATGGAGTTTTGATTCTAAAAAAACTTCTGATAATGAATACGACCTTATCCTCACCGCTAAAATCGACAAAGGCTTTCATGTTTATTCTCAATTTTTAAATATCGCCGCTGACCAGACTGGCCCTATACCTACCTCTTTTACCTTTACAGAATCAAAAGATTATAGCCTTGATGGCAAAACCAAAGAAGTAAGCAAGGTTATCTCCAAATATGATAAGAATTTTGAACTTACCCTAAAATATTATGAAAATAAGGCCGTATTTGTTCAGCATGTAAAAACCAACGGGGCGCCCGGAATAGTAAAAGGCAGCCTTGAGTATATGTGCTGTAACGACCTGATGTGCCTACCCCCGAAAAATGTTGATTTTGCATTTAATCTGGCCGATGCTAAAGTAGAACCAAAAGATAAAAAGACATCCGCTGATGAAGGTGTTAATTCACAAGTACCTGTACCCTCAGCTTCCCCACAAACAAAACCTTCGGAAAATGGGGGCAAACAGGATAGCGCACAGGCACGCCCACAGCAACAACAAAATAAAACTGCTACAGTAGTAACTGAAAAGAAAGAAGGAAATATGGGCCTTTGGTGGCTTTTGTTAAAAGGTATTGGTTTTGGGTTGGCTGCTCTGCTCACGCCATGTATGTTCCCAATGATACCCCTCACAGTGAGCTTTTTTACAAAAAGGGGTAGCAGTAAAGGAAAGTTTTCCAGCTTGGGTTATTCCTCTTTATTTGGCCTGTCAATTATTGGAATTTTTGTAGGTTTAGGTTTTATTGTTACACTACTTTTTGGCGGCAATGCGCTTAACCAGGTTTCCAGCAGCGCAGCATTTAATCTTGTTGCATTTGTTATCTTTTTGGTTTTTGGTATTTCTTTTCTCGGCGCTTTTAATATCACGTTGCCATCATCATGGGTAAATAAGTCTGACTCTATGAGTGAAGTTGGTGGTTTTCTGGGCATATTTTTTATTGCGCTTACATTAGTCATTGTTTCATTTAGCTGTACGGGTGTATTTGTTGCCAATGTATTATTCAGCACGACAAACGGATATGTGTTAGGCCCTGTTTTAGGGATGTTCGGTTTTTCATTGGGCATTGCCTTGCCTTTTACTATATTTTCAGTTTCACCTTCACTTATGCACAAACTGCCAAAATCAGGTGGCTGGCTAAATACGGTAAAAGTTACATTTGGTTTTCTTGAACTGGCTTTCGCGTTGAAATTTTTATCTTCTGCCGATCTGCCTTCTCACTACGGCATTCTGAAAAGAGAATATTTCCTTGCGCTCTGGATCGTGCTTTTTACAATGCTTGGTTTTTATCTTCTTGGCAAGCTACGCTTTAGCCATGATACGCCAAGGGAACATACTACCGTAGGGGGTGCAATTCTTGCTATATTTTGTTTTGCCTTTGTGGTATATATGGTGCCAGGGCTGTTTGGTGCCCCCCTTAACCTGCTGAGCGGTATAGCCCCGCCGGAATATTATACCGAATGGAACCATCAGCAAAATGCAAGTGCGGGGTTTGCTTCAACACCTAATAATACCGGGACAGATAATAAAGCAACAGCCGCAACCCATCAGAAGGAAGAATGCCCTTTAGGCCTGAATTGCTACCACGACTATGATGAGGCGATGGCAGAAGCGAAAAAAGAAGGAAAGCCATTGATGGTGGACTTTACAGGTTACTCTTGCGTAAACTGCCGTAAAATGGAATCTAATGTGTGGAGCGACCCAATGGTTTTACAGCATATTGTGAATGATTATGTACTTGTTTCGCTCTATGTAGATGACAGAAAAAGCCTGCCGGATGGCAAAGGGTTTTATTCGAAAATCTTAAAACAAAAAGTAACCACTTACGGTGATAAATGGAGCGACCTGGAAGCCGTAAGGTATAATTTCAATGCCCAGCCTTATTATGTTTTATTGGATAACAAAGAGCAAAAATTAGTGGATGAGCCGGTTGGATATTCATCAACGGAAGATTTTTTGCAATACCTCGAAAAAGGCCTTTCTGAGTTTAAAAAAAGAGGCAAAACTATAGCCTCAAACTGACCTCAAATGAAAACATTACAAACTATTGTCAATAATTACCTGCAGGAATCGCAGGATATCATACAGAAATTTGTGTCTGTTCATTCAAATGCCGAACTGATAGGTAAGGCAGGTGAAATAATGGCCGAGGCTATTCAAAAAGGTGGCAAGGTAATCAGTTGTGGCAATGGTGGATCCATGAGCGATGCCATGCATTTTGCTGAAGAACTCAGTGGCAGGTTCAGGCACAACCGCAAGGCGCTGCCGGCTATTGCAATTTCCGATCCCGCATTTATCAGTTGCGCTGCCAATGATTTTGGCTACGATTTTGTCTTTTCGCGGTATATAGAAGCCATGGGCAAGCCCGGCGATGTGCTGCTTGCTATAAGTACTTCCGGTAATTCCCCCAATATTACGGAAGCGGTAAAGGCAGCCAAAACCCGGCAAATGAAAGTAATAGCCCTTACTGGTAAAACAGGCGGCATCTTATCCGGCCTGTGCGACATAGAAATACGCGCCCCCAAAACTGAATTCTCGGACCATGCCCAGGAGATCCATATTATGGTAATACATAGTTTGGTTTTGTGCATTGAGAAAAAACTGATAGGGTAAAGATTGTTAATGGTTGCGAAATTGCGTAGCAATTTCGCTATCCCCCGTCGGCTGCCAGTCCCGATGTTTTCGGGAGGGCAGGAGGTGGACTTTTTAAATCCTTTTTTATATCTTTGACCCATGCCTAAAACGATAATTCAGCTACTGGAAGGAAACCGCAAATGGGTAGAAGAAACCTTAGCCAAAGACCCACATTTTTTTGATGAACTTGACAAAGGTCAAAACCCACAATTTCTATGGATCGGCTGTTCAGACAGCCGCGTACCTGCCAACCAGATAACCGGTACCAAACCCGGCGATGTATTTGTGCACCGCAATATAGCCAATATGGTGATACATACAGACATGAGCATGCTCAGCGTTTTGAATTTCGCGGTGGATGTACTAAAGGTAAAACATGTGATTGTGTGCGGGCATTACGACTGCGGCGGGGTGAAAGCTGCTATGGGAAATGAAAGCCTTGGTTTTATTGATAACTGGCTGAGGCATATAAAGGATGTGTACCGGATGCATAAAGACGAGCTTTCCGCTATTGAGCACGACCATGAAAGACAAAGAAGGCTGGTGGAGCTGAACGTAATAGAGCAGGTAAACAACCTCTCAAAAACATCTGTAATACAGGACGCATGGAAAAAGAATAACCTGCCGCTTTTACATGGGTGGGTATATAATGTTGGTGATGGGATTATTCACAACCTGTACACCACCTCAGCTGATAAAATAGAAATACCTGAGATATATAAGTTCAGGTAAGGAATTTAAGGGGATGAATTTGCGCCGCAATAAATATGTCATTTTCTTATTGCTTATGATATTTTGTATTTCCTCATGCAAAACTCGATTTAATAAAGAGAAATGGGTTAATGATGACCTCGGTGGAGACCAACGCAATAATATGCTCGATGACCTTGTCGCCAACCATAAAATAATAGGGTTGAAATATAGTCAACTAATTGATTCATTCGGTGAGCCTGTTCATACTGAAGATAGTTCTGAAGTCTTTTATACTATTTTGGAAAATTATGACATAATTGATCCAATATCTGGAAAAGACCTAGTTATTAAACTAAACAGAGATTCAATTGTAACCGGCTTTTATATAAATAACTGGAAAAGAAAATGAAATCATCCCCTCAAAAAAACTAAATTTGCACCATGTCCACCGCAGCCACATTATTTAAGCAAGCCGCTGAAAAAAAGGCATTCGACCTTGAGCACCGCAAGCGGATAAATAATAATATTGGCAAATACCAGGCTGCTTTCACTGCCGGCAAACTACAGTTCAGCAACCTGCCACTGGCGCGTGAACGGGCAGGATATATCAAGCGAAAAGTAGTCGAGAACCTCGAAAAATACCTGGTAGAGTGGGAAACCAACTTCAAGCGCAATGGCGGAAAAGTGATCTGGGCGCAGGATGCACAGGAAGCGCAGAACGAGATTCTTGCCATATTGAAGAAGCATAATGTTACCTCCATCGTCAAATCCAAATCAATGGTAACGGAGGAAATAAAACTGAATGAAGTACTCGAAAAGAATGGCATAAAATCCATAGAAACTGACCTTGGCGAATACATCCAGCAGCTCGATGGCGAGCCGCCATACCATATTGTTACCCCTGCTATGCACAAGTCCAAAGAGGATATTGCTAAGCTGTTCCATGAAAAATTGGGTACGCCTATCGATTTTACACCGGAAGAACTCACCCTTGTGGCACGTAATGTGTTGCGCAACAAATACGTGGAAGCAGGAGCGGGTATTACCGGGGCCAATTTCCTCCTGGCTGATATCGGGGGCATAGCCATTACAGAAAATGAAGGGAATGCACGTCTTTGCACTGCATTTCCTAAGATACATATTGCTATCACCGGCCTGGAAAAACTTTTGCCGTCTGTCAATGACCTGAGCCTGTTTTTCCCCCTTTTATCCACTTTTGGTACAGGGCAGCGGCTTACCAACTACAATACAGTAATAACAGGCCCGCGCAAAAAAGACGAACAGGACGGCCCGGAAGAAATGTATATGATACTGCTGGACAATGGCCGCACCAACCTGATGCGCCAGATACCCCAGCGCGAGGCGCTATCATGCATACGCTGCGGCGCCTGCCTCAATGCCTGCCCAGTGTATAAAAACATAGGCGGCCACACCTACGCCACTGCCTATACCGGCCCTATTGGCTCGGTGATAACCCCATTTCTGCGCGGGTATGGGGAATACATACATATGAGCTATGCCAGCAGCCTGTGCGGCAACTGCACCGAGGTGTGCCCGGTAAATATAGACCTGCATAAATACCTGCTGTACAACCGCCAGAAATACGTCACTGAAACAAAACTAAGCAAGAGCGAAAATCTGGTATGGTTTGTCTGGCGGAAGGCCATGCTTAGCCGCAGCCTGATGAATACCGGCCCGCATAACCTCAAAAACTTCTTTCTCAGCACTTTTTTCCGCGCACAGTGGGGAAAGCGCCGCACCCTGCCTGTGATCACTTCAAAGTCTTTCAACGAGCAGTGGGTAGAAAAGAGAAAAAAATAATACCTCTTCAACAATTTATTCTTCCTTTTTTTGGCATCTTAGCCCAATCAACAAATACTCTGCAAAAGTGTGAAATATGCAAGTATTATTAGAAATCCTGTAACATTTGGCAAGACAGAAGCCCGCATCTTTGTATCGTGAAATTTATTCACGAATGCCCCGCAGGTTGTGGGAAATTAAAAACATAATAATGTTAAGTAACATAGAAATAAAAGGAAACTGGAGTGACCAGAAAGGCAAGCTCAAACAGAAGTTCGCCATACTGTTGGACAATGATCTTATGTTCACCGAAGGAAAAAAAGATGAGATGTTGGGTCGGGTACAACTTATACTTGGCAAAAGCAAAGAAGAACTGAAAAGGATAATATCTGAACTTTAGTTCAGAAGAACTACCCCTTTAATGAATACAAAAACGGGTAGTTGTATATACTTTATTTGAAAAGCAATAGCTGCAAAGTTAGCGGCTGCTATCTCCTTATTACAATAACACTTTAACGGATCCTCCATAATACAAGGATAACTGATATTAATTGGTATAAAAATCCATTGTCCTGTGAGAAGGATCGCAAAACAAAAAAATGACACATCAATTTAATTCTACAAAAGCATTTCTATGCTGCTTAATCACTATTGTCTTGGCAAATTGCCAGATAGCCAATGCAGCTTCAGATTCTGCAATAGCAAAGAATATATCTTACCGCATCAATGGTAAAGCATTCAGTACATTGAGTAGTGTAAAGCAAAGTGATTCGGTGACGGTAATATTTACAACTGATACGGGTACATCCCCGACACTTTTTTCTTTGGTAACTTATAAAGCCCCCGACTCAGTTTATACTGAACAAACCGCAAATCAACAGATGATTTTTGACACGATGTCAGTTATATGTTACCCGGGCTCTCATAAGCTTAGTGTTGTACTTTCAGGTTGTTTCTATCAACTTGATTTTGTGAAAGGTACTGCTATTATTCAACTTGGTCCTGCCGGCACCAATAATTTCTATTCCGAACAAAACCGCCTCATAGCTTCCTCAAACGGCGGCAAAGAAACATGTCTCAATAATAACCCGCTACCGGTAGAATTAATCAGCTTTACCGCTTCAAGAAACGGAGATGCAATTGCCCTGAACTGGAGTACGGCATCCGAAATCAATAATAGCTATTTTGATCTTGAAAGGAGCATTAATGGCGGTGAATTTGTGAGTATCGGGCAAGTGGAAGGCCACGGCAATTCTGTATTGATAGAAAACTATAGTTTTTCCGATATCAATAGCCCTGCGGGCACACTTGTATACAAATTAAAACAAGTAGATTTTAATGGCAACGCCGGTTATTCTAATGCAATAGAAGTAAAATCAATAAATGTGGTTGCATATACTGCAAAAGCATGGTTTACACAAAGTGATGGTAATGTGAATATAACCGTGGAAGGGAGCGAGGGAGCAGAATCAAACCTCAGTATCACTGATATACAGGGGAGGCTCATCACCCACATGAATACAATAACAAATGGCAGCGCTTCTACCGTTTCAATTAATATGAATGGATATGGAAATGGTATGTATAATGTAACCATTTGGGACAATGCAAATATTCAAACTGTCCGGTTTATCAAAAACTAAGAAACAATAAGCTATAAAACAAGTCTTTTTACAAGCTGATTCATAAAAACCTCGCTCACGCAAGTATTAAACATAGCGTCAATTGTGTGGTCTTATAAAAGAAAGTCTCCCGGCTTTCATTTACCATTATTTAAATTTATCTATTTTTGTAAAAAAATATTGAACATGAAAAGATCGCTATCCCTTTTATTGCTTCTGTTTTTGGTTGCAGGAGCCAAAGCCCAGGTTATTGACACTTTATTTAAAGAAAATTTTGAAGGATCAAAAATTAAATTTGGAGAGGCAGATCCGAATGGATGCACCAGCAGATGGTATCTCGACAGCACTTCGTTTACTTCCGGGATAAAAAACATGAAATTCCCGACTTCTCAAACCTGCCCGGCTTATTTAGTTTCCGTACCCGTTACTTTAGATACGAAAGGCCTGGGAGATTCGGTATATGTGTATTATGACCTTGAAAATGATTATTCAGACTATGGGGATTCATTATTTGTGGGATTGGCAGATACTGGTTTACAGCATTATTATCTTTCAGGGGCAGTTCCGGTAAATAGTGGACATGTTTACGCCTATGAATGGATCACATATCGCGTCAGCATTTCCGTAAAAAAGTTGCTTTCGTATAAAGGCTGGCCGAATTTCCGCGTATTATTTGGCGGTTTCGGCGGGGGATCAGGAGGTCTGGGTGATATTTTTCTAACTAATATAAGAATAGTTGAGGTGAAACGTGGCATACCCACACTTACTTTTACCACACCTAAACCAACCGATACTGTATATACTCATACAAACATGAATATTGCCTGGACGGATTCAAGCCTTGCAGGAAGTAATATTGATCTTTATCTTTTAAGCACAACCAGTTCCAATTACTCTTTGCTTGGTAGCAACATCGCTGTTTCTTCCGGATATACAACCGCGAACCTGTATAATTCCATTACACCGGGTTACTATGTATTAGCAGCGTTTTCAACCGGTACCGTTGACTCCATTTCCTATAGTGCACCTTTTTACGTTACAAACCCTTATGTCAAAATATTAAACCCTAAGGGCGGGGAAACCTTGTATGCCGGAAAGACGATAAAAGTTAAATGGGCTTCCAAAGAAATTTCCAAGATTGAGCTTAAATTATGGGCTGCATCTACAGGCACAACCACCATACTGGATGCAAGCTTACCGGCTTCGCAGGACAGCACTACGTTGCTTTTGCCCAATACTTTAACAGAAGATAATTATAATATGATCGCTTCTGACATTGATAATAACGGGTATGGTATTGGCGATACAACCAGTAATTTTATTATTGATACAGGAAAATCCGGGATCATGCCGTTTCCCAATGGCTCTTTCCCTCTGATCGTATATCCTAACCCTTCCAATGGTGTATTCAGGGTAAACATGCCTGCGTTTAACGGGCAATATTGTGAGGAAGGTTTATTGCAGATATATAGCGCCGAGGGCAATGAAGTATATAGCAGGAATGTAAACTGCGGAGATAAGAAACTGGAAGTAAACCTTAACGGAGAAGGATTGCCTGCAGGCGGATTATACCTGGTAAGGCTTAAGACCTCCAATGCTGTTTACCAGTCAAAAATATCTGTGAATTAGCCCCGTTCGTTTTTACTTGTTGTTTGCAACGACATTTTCAGTAATTCTATTTGGAAGTATCAGGATAATTTTGTATCTTGCCCTTATGAAAAATAGATATTATACTTCCATCTCTCCCGGCGGCTCTTCAAAACCCTCACAAATAATTGATCCGCGTAAGATTTTGATGAAGGGGCACACTACTTTACACTACTTTAGTGAGGAGTGGTTGTTAATTAACTGTTTATCAATGATTTTTAAAACCCTCAAATACTAAATGCACATGCAGAAAGTAACTCTTAGTGGGAAAACAGTATACCGGTTTATGCTATTTTTTAGGGAAAATGGGGAAGGAGGGGATGATTAGGCGAGTAAGAATTGGGAGCGGGGAATGGAGAGCGGAGAGCGCAAAAAGAAAGAGAAGAACCGCCAGCAACGTGGATAGGATTAATTTTCCGAAGGGATTGCGGATAACGCCGCATCATTTGAAATGATTGGAGGTTTTGAGAGGGTGTTTCCGCAATGACGCCCTTGTTTTGGGGACTTAATCTGTGTTAATCTGTGGTTGAAAAATTCCGGGCATTTTTACTTTTCAAAGACCTTTCTCAAGTGCATTATCGTATCAGCAGGAAAATCAGCACCCATCATCCAGTTGGCATAATCGGGCTCATCTTTTACCCGTTTGCCAGCATGCTTGCCAAAAGCAAAGACCACTTCGTCTTCAGCGTTGTATTTAAGTTTGCCCGAAAAATCTACCATATTTTCATGGCCATAGCGGGCAAGTTCCTCCACAGTGTCGCCAATGTCGTTATATTTCTCTATCTGTCCCAGTATCACCTCGTAAGTAGCCATTACATCTGCCTCAGCGCCGTGAGCATTCGTGTGTTCCTTATTGCAGTAGAATTTATAGGCAGCCGTAAGGTCGCGCGGTTCTTTTTTGTGGTAAATGCGCAGGGCGTCAACTACTTTATGATCAAATGCCGGGAAAATATGGCCAGCTCTTTTAAACTCCGCCATCAGTATAGGGATATCAAAGCGAATTACGTTAAATCCACTAATATCAGCGCCATAGAAATAGTCAAAAAGCTTATCAGCTATCATTTCAAAAGCGGGGGAGTCTTTTACATCTTCATCCGTGATGCCGTGTACTTTGGTAGCGCCAGCGGGTATGTGCATACCGGGGTTAATTCGTTGTGTCCATGTTTCCTGCGACCCGCCCGGCGAGACTTTCATCATAGATATTTCCACGATCCGGTCAGTCTGTAAATCTACCCCCGTTGTTTCCATATCAAAAACAATAAGGGGCCTTTCTAATTTTAGTGGCATAGGAAAATGGCTAAATTATTATATCGCTTGAGAGATTTTTGGCAGGCCTTTACACCGCAAAGCTTTCACCGCAACCACAGGTACGGGTGGCATTGGGGTTATGGAATTCAAAGCCTTTGCCATTCAGCCCGCCTTCATAGTGAAGTTCGGTACCGGCCAGGTAAAGGAAGCTTTTCATATCCACAGCCACCTGAAAATCAGCGTCGTTGAATATCTGGTCGCCTTCTTTTATCTGGTTGTCGAACCCGAGTTTGTATGAAAGGCCAGAGCAGCCACCACCTTCTACAGACACACGCAGGAAAAAATTCTCGTCATATCCTTCTTCCTTTCTCAGTTCGCTAAGTTTATATTTTGCCTTTTCAGTAACGGAAATCATATTTATATCTTATTAATTGGAACAATAACACGAAGGTACGCAAAAACGTTTTTTTACTTTTCAAAAAGCATTGCTGCATTCAATTCTTATATCTTTTCCACCCTTCTTTGGTGCCTTCCGCCTTCAAAATCGGTTTCGAGAAAAGATTTTACTATTTGCTCGGCATGGTCGTTGGAAATAAAGCGGGCAGGGAGGCAAAGTACGTTAGCATCATTATGAAGGCGGGCAAGCCCGGCAATTTCTGCATTCCAGGCAAGGGCTGCACGAATGGAAGTGTGCTTATTGGCTGTCATGCAAACACCATTTCCTGAGCCGCAAAGCAGTATGCCCAAAGGCTCATTACCAGCTTCAACCTCTTTAGCCAGGGCATGGGCATAGTCGGGGTAGTCTACAGATTCGGCGGAGTGTGTACCAATGTCGTTAACCTCATAACCATTTTTTTTCAGCCAGTTAATTATATGTGCCTTCATTTCAAATCCGGCATGGTCGCTTGCAATTACTATTTTCATTTTGTTCATGTTTATAATTTATAAAGTTGGCCTCCTGTATGGTTCTTTACCGATAAGCCTTGCTACTATCATAGAAAGCATTAGCCCGAATATAATAGTCAGTACAAAGATCATAATAAAGGTAGGAACAAGGCTTCCTGCCGGGTTGGTTTTATACTTATCTATAGTTGCAAGGTCGTTTGCTTTTTTGACCGGGTCTTTTTCGCTTTTAATAGCCTGTTTCCATGCATCTTCCTGCGCTGTGATAACCAAGTTATCTGTGGTGTCAATGACGAAATTTCCAGCCAGGCAAATAAATGTACTGATAACAAAAACCCCATACAGTACCTTCAGGGACTTTACAAAGGGCAGAATACCCGCATTCTGTCTTTTGACGAGGATGGCAGCAATTATCCCAGCGATAAAGGGCAAAAAATATGCTATCCGCCAACCTCCACTGACAAAACTTTCAACATTCATGTACCGGACAATGAGCAAAAACAGCACACTGCAAAGGCCGCCCGTAATACCACCATAAAGCACAAAGTATTTTTTCATCCTGATAATAATCGCAAAATTAAGGTTTTTAAGGTTGAAAAATTAGGCATTATAAGCCTTTGTTTTTTTATATTTGCCAGCATAAGCGAAAACTAACCCCGATGAGCAAGCAAAAGCAACCCATAAAGAAAAACACCCCTAAGACGACTGTGAAAAATCAGCCACCTTCTAAAACAGCCGCTCATAAATTATCATCAAGAAATATTTTAATTGCCCTTATAGCTGTTTTGGCGCTTACACTGGCTTCGTATTACCCATCACTCAACAACGATTTTACCAATTGGGACGACCCTGCGTATGTTACTGAGAACCAAATGTTGCGCACAGATAAACCCATTGACTATTTTACTAAGGATAAATTTGTACAGGGCCACTTTATCCCTCTTAGCATGATTTCTTTTTCAATGGACTATAAAGCAAGCAAGCTAGATCCAAAAAGATACCATTTGGTTAATCTTATACTTCACCTTCTAAATACAGGATTGGTTTTTTTCTTTGTTTTTCTGCTTATTGGCAATTGGCAGGGAGCTTTTATCGCCTCAGCTTTATTTGGTATTCATCCAATGCATGTTGAGTCTGTTGCATGGGTAACCGAGAGAAAAGATGTGCTATATGCTTTCTTTTATCTTGCTTCTGTTATTATTTATACTTTATTCATACGATACAAAAAGCCAATATTATATGTTGGCGCCCTTGTTCTGTTTATTCTATCGCTATTATCAAAAGAACAGGCATTTACCTTACCATTTACTATGTTATTGATTGATTACTTCTGCAACCGTAAGTTTACTTTAAAAGTAATAATGGAGAAAATCCCCTTTTTTATTCTTTCATTGGTCATTGGTTTCGTTTCCATTAAAGCCGCTCATTCTTCCACAGGTACAAGCATGGCGTTTACTTTTAATAGTTTCCTATATGCATTTTATGGGCTTGCAACCTATCTTTTCAAATTTCTGGTTCCCGTGCAACTTGCCTGCTATTATCCTTACCCAACCCTAATTGGCGGTGTTTTACCAGTTATTTTTTATATAGCCCCCTTTGTGGTTATTGGCCTTACTGCGTTGGTGTATTTTAAATTTCGTAAAAACAAAAGTGTTATTTTTGGTTTATTGTTTTTTTTACTGAATATTGGCCCCCTCTTGCAATTGCTTCCTGTTGGCCCTAATATAATGGCAGAGCGATATTCTTATATTCCTTATATTGGTTTGTCTTTTATTATTGCACAAGTTGTTATGGTTTTCTTTGGGTATAATATTAAAGAGGGTTTTCAACCAGGGAAACAAATTGTGGTGCTTACGCCATACAAAAATGCAGCATTGACAATTGCTGCTTTGTTCATCACTGTGCTTGCTTACGCCAGTAACGAAAGATGCAAGGTCTGGAAAAACACCGAAACCCTTTGGAAAAGCGAGATAGAAGAAGAGCCAGATGTACCGACTGCATATAATAACCTCGGCTTTGAATACAAAACGCAGGGCAGGTATGCTGAAGCACTGCCATTGCTTTCTAAAGCCATTATGATGCAGCCAAGTTATGAAGAACCATATATTACACGGGCTGAAATAGAACGCATTGATGGGAAAAACGCCCTGGCCCTTAATGATCTGAATAAAGCTATATCCCTAAAGCCCGAAAATGCCGGCGCTTACCAGGAACGAGCGATACTTTATTGCATAGAAGGCAAACTGGATTCGGGCGGAGCTGATTTTAACAAGTCTATCCAATTAGATCCAACTGTGGCGGAAGCTTTTTGTAGCCGTGGCAACTATGACGACATGACCGGTAACTATAATGCCGCCATGGCCGACTATTCAAAAGCCCTTGAACTTAAACCTGATTTGCAGGATGCTTACCTTAACCGCGGTGCAGTGAGGTTAAGACATAATAAGCCAGATAGCGCCATAATCGATCTCACTACTTATTTGCAATTGGTTCCTCAGTCTGGAGATGGGTATGCCAAGCGGTCTAATGCCTGGTTTTTGAAAAAGGATTATGGGAAAGCACTTGAGGACGCTCAACAGGCACAAAAATTAAGATATTCTATGGACCCGAATTATATTCAGAGCTTGGAAAATCATAAGTGAGAAATATTACGTATTCAATATTATAAAAAAAGGGGGCTTTGAAATTAATCTCTGAATAGCTCACTGATATGCACGTCCAATGAAGTGCTTATCTTTAGTAGTGTGATGACAGTGGGGTTTGCCTTCCCCGATTCAAGGCGGGACATTCTCGCTTTTTCAAATTCGCATAAGTTTGCCAGTTCCTGTTGGGACAAACTTTTTGCCTTACGGATTCGTTTTATCCGCTGGCCCACTTCAGTAAGGATTTGCTTTTCCATAACTATAACATTGCAAACATCAGCAACTTACAAGATAAATATGTTGTCGCAAATGACAACAATCATTTTTTTTATGATTTTTATCAGGTTTATATAGTATTTTTATTATTAACGATGTTTAAACATTCATTTATTTTGGAAACTGTTAGAAGATCAGGAATTAATAAATTTACAATTCTTTCATTTACAATTAATAAATAATAAATTATATTTGTTGACTTTTATAGCAAATTTTTTTTATATTTGCTTTACAAAAAAGAACTTATTATGTTTCTTTAGAAAGATAAATGCAATAAAACACGGGTAATTAAAACATAATTAATTAATTGGGGGTTAATAATTATGCGAGGGGGTTAAATGGACAATAATATACCAAAACATAGTGAGCTTACTTTCAGGCTTATGGTTGAGTCTGCTCCTAATGCTTTGATATTAGTTAATCATGAAGGTAAAATCGCTTTTACTAATGATAGGGCAGAAAAACTTTTTTCTTACACAAGTAATGAGCTGATTGGGCAACTCGTAGAAATACTTATTTCCAAAAAATTAAGAGAAGGCCATCAACTCAACAGGGATAGTTTTTTCCAGTCCCCTGTAGCCCGCTCCATGGGTGTGGGCAGAGATTTATTTGCCCGGAAAAAAGATGGAACTGAATTTCCGGTTGAAATTGGCCTCAACCCAATAGTAACGATGGAGGGTACCATGATACTCGCATCCATTATTGATATTACTGAAAGGAAAAAGGCAGAAGAGCAACAGGCGTTGTTGGCGTCAATCATTAATTCTTCTGATGATGCAATAATAAGTAAAACCCCCGACGGTATTATTACCAGCTGGAACAGCGGGGCTGAAAAACTTTTTGGCTATACCGAAAAAGAAGTGATTGGCAAAAATGTATCTATTCTTATTCCCGCTGACCGGGTAAATGAAGAGCCCAAAATAATTAATAGTGTAAAGAAAGGTGAGTATGTAAAACATTATGAAACGGAGCGTATAAGAAAAAATGGCAGCCGTATCTTTATTTCACTCACCGTATCGCCAATTAAAAATAAATCGGGTAAAATTATCGGCGCGTCAAAAATTGCACGTGATATCACAGAGAAAAAAGAAGCAGAAAAGAAATTACTGAAAGCAAACCGTTTATATTCTTTTCTCAGCCATATTAACCAAACCATAGTTCATAATCATGACCAGAAGGCCTTATTTGATGAATCTTGTCGTATTGCGGTTAGTTTTGGGAAATTTGAACTGGCATGGATAGGCCTTGTTGATGAAACAAATAAATGTATAAATGTGGTTGCCCAGGCAAATGCTGCCACAGGCCATCCTGAACTGCTTAGCAATCTTGCTTATGATGAAGATGGGCCGACAATTAAAGTTGTAAGGAGCGGCAAATATTATATTAGCAATAATGCTGAGCAAGAACCGGAAGGAAGCCATTCGAGAGAATACTTAAAAAGACATAATTTTGGTTCTTTTATCGCTTTGCCAATTAATAAATCAGGGAAAACCATAGGCACTTTTAATATTTTTAGTCCGGGCACCTATGCATTTGATGATGAGGAAATCACATTGTTGCTTGAAGCGGCGGGTGACATTTCATTTGCGTTAAACGGGTTTGAAAAGGAAAAAAGACTGAAACAAAGCGAGGCAAGATTAGTTGCAGCACAAGAAATTGCGCATTTGGGCGATTGGGAGTATGATCTTAGTAACCAAAAAGTATCATGGTCTGACGAATATTATCGCATACATGATTTAGAACCAGGTTCTGTAACTCCTTCAGTAAACCTTGCTTTAAGTTTAGTGCATCCCGATGACCAGCAAAGGGTAGCTGATGAAATAGGGCATTCCCAAATCTCATTTATGCCATTTTCACATTTTCGCAGGATAGTGAATAAGAATGGCAATATCAAGCATATATACGCCACTGGAATATATGAACAGGATGAAACAGGCAAACCTATTAGGTTTCATGGAACTGCTCTTGATGTTACTGAAATTACCAAAAAAGAAGAGGAGCTAAGCAGAAGCGAACTTAAATTCCGCGATTTCTTTGAAAATGCACCGGAAGCAATTGTTATAGTGGACCTTGATAAGGGTGCAACCTTTCAACAGTGTAATAATAACGCACTGAAATTGCTTAAGTATTCACAAGAAGAATTAAATGCCAAAACTCCGGAAGATATAAGCCCTCCCTTTCAGCCTGATGGCAGGAAATCAAGTGAAAAGGCTATTGAGCTTACTATTGCTACGATGAGTGGCGAAAGACCTGTAGTAGAATGGGCTACACGCAATGCTGATGGCGAAGATTTTATTTGCGAATTAAGGCTTGTAAAACTTTCAGGCGCAAACGATAATATTATTATGGCAAGCTTTATAGATATTACCGAAAGGAAGAATGCAGAAAAAATCAAAGGAAAAATAACGCTTGACCTCATGCAGCGCAACAAAGACCTTGAGCAATTCATGTATATTGTTTCGCATAATCTTAGGGCCCCTGTTGCAAATATCCTTGGCATCACCGATTTATTGCAGAATATTAAGCTAAATCTGAAAGAAGAAAAAGAAATGGTGGCAGACCTTTCCACTTCTACAAACCGGCTTGACAATGTAATAAAAGATCTTAATTATATACTGTCATTAAAACAGGACGTTACTGAGAAAAGGGAAGTTGTAAAATTCAGTACAATAGTGGAAGATATTAGTTTGAGCATTGCCAACCTGATTAAAACATGCAATGTGGAATTAATTTATAATTTCTCTGAAATTGACGAAATACTTACCGTTAAAAGCTATTTATATAGCGTTTTTTATAACCTTATTTCCAATAGCATCAAATACAGGCAGCCTGACGTAAACCCCATATTAGAAATTACCAGCGCCAAAGCGGGCAATAATATAATACTTACTTTTAAGGACAATGGCCTTGGTATTGATCTTAAAAGGAAAGGCGGGCAGGTTTTTGGTCTATATAAACGTTTCCATACCCATACAGAGGGGAAAGGAATGGGGCTGTATATGGCCAAAACACAGGTAGAAATAATGGGCGGTAGCATATCAGTTATAAGTGAGGTAAATGAAGGCACTGAGTTCAAAATTGAATTTTATTCAAATTAAAAAATATGGAAATGACAGATGATCAAATTTCTCCTTATTTCATTGCAATTGATGATGACCGTATAGATAATATGATATGCAGTAAAATTATTCAGCAAGTCATACCAGGGGTTGAAGTGAAAACTTTTACAGACCCTGAAGACGGACTTGAATTCTTTCAGTCTTCATACCTAACCAACGAAAATAAATATGGTATTCTTTTCCTTGATATTAATATGCCTACACTCACTGGCTGGGAAGTCCTGGAAAGGTTTAAAAATTTTCCGGATGATTTCAGGAAGAGACTAAAGATATTTATTCTTTCTTCTTCCGTTAGCCCCAGGGACAAGGAATTGGCTGACAATAACCCAATGGTATGCGATTTTATTCAAAAGCCCCTTACTACCACGTATATAAAGTCTATTTTAAAAAACGGTGAATATAATATAGTTCCCTCTTCACAAATTAAAAACTCATAATTCTCAACTCAGCACTTCACCCTTATTCACAACTGCCAGAGACCTGCCTTTCAATTCTTTTCCCCAAAGGGGGCTGTTCTTAGATTTTGATTTATTCGTTTTCTCGTCAAGTATCCAGATATTATTCTTGTCAAAAACCGTCATATTGGCTTTTTCATTTTCTTTTATTACGGGTATTGCCAATCCTAAGATCTGCCTTGGTTTTATAGAAAGCGCCTCAATTATCCTGCCCATTTTGTCTTCCGAAAAAGTCATGCAAAGCTGTGAAAATAGAGTTTGCAGTCCAGTTGCCCCATAAGCGGCATTTTCAAATTCACAAATTTTACTGTCAAACTCATGTGGTGTGTGGTCGCTGACGATACTATCAATTACACCCTCTTCAAATGCCTTTCTAAGGGCCTTTCGGTCTTCTTCTCCACGAAGAGGTGGGCGTAGTTTTAGGTTTGTGTCGAAGTTCAGCAAATCCCTGTCTGTAAAATACAGATTATGTATGCATACATCCGCTGTTATACACAAACCCTCTTTTTTTGCGGACTCTATCAGTGCAATTGATTTTTGTGAGCTTATGCAGGTAATATGCACTGGCGTATTGGTATATCGGCACAGGGAAATAATCTTTTGTATCTCCACTTCTTCAGCCACGGCAGGGATTCCTTTCATGCCAAGCTGCACATTTATTTCGCCCTCATTCATTACCCCGCGCGCAGACAGGCTGCCGTTCTGGGGGAATAAAATAAGCCTTGCATTCAGGTTGCTGGTATATAGCAGTGCTCGAAGCAAAAAACCCGCATCATGCACAGCCCTGTATCCCGAACTAAACGCAATGGCGCCTGCATTCACCAGGTCGTACATTTCAGTTAGAGTAGTTCCTTCTTTTTCGGTACTAATAGAGGCAGCCACATGAATATCCGTTATTTTCCTTGCGGCTTTTTGCCTAATATATTCTACATGGCTTTTTGCGGTAATAGCAGGCTCTGTTTCCGGTAGCAGGCAAACACCTGTAAATCCTCCGCTTGCAGCCGCATCGCTGCCACTGTCTATATCTTCTTTGTACTCTTTTCCGGGATCCCAGAAATTAGCCCGCATATCAAACCACCCAGGTGATACGTTTTGGTTTTCGAATCCTATAGCCTCCGCCCCATCTGCACTAATGTTTTCCCCAATGCTTTTAATGATGCCGTTTTCGATAAGAATATCCTTTCTTTGCCCGTTATAGGGCGAATTCGGGTCAATAATTCCGGCCGATTTTATTAATATCCTTTTCATAGGCGTGATTATATACATTGCAAAGCTAACTATATTGATTTTAAACTCACAAAAAATAAGTTAATGTCATCATTCAAAAACTTAAATTGTTTAACTGTTAAATTGTTGTGAAATAAGGATAACAGCCCAAAACCCGGCACCTCACACCTTATTCCTTACGAAGTCCCTGAAATACCTGTTCAGGTAATACCTGAACGTATCCAGCGCGTCTGCCTGCTGGGTAGGGTCGTTGCGGTCAGCTTTTTTCAGTCCACCGCCGGCATCCATTTCTACAAATTCAAGGTCAAAAACCAGGGCTCGGGCTTTTTGCGGGTCTATCGTTATAGGGTAGTGCTCCAGTATCGTGTTTACAAGTACCTGGTTATCTTCTATGCGCGGGTTGCTTGTTACCTGCTGCATTTGCCCCTGCCCAAGTTTCAGTTCCAGTTTTATTACCTTAAAATAATCAATGTCATCCTTTACCAGGGCGCTTTTATTCGCCCCGCTGGCGTCTCCGCATACAATATACAGGGCGCGGGGGTATTTCTGTTTTATTGTTTCGCATAGCCGGTAGATATTGCTGTTTTGCAGTTTTATGGTTTCTATGCAATAAATATGGCCGAAATAATGCTGAAAAAGGCTGCAACAGATCGGGTTGCGGTTAAAATCAAAAGACAGGTAAAGATATTGCTGGTCATTGTACCGGCATGGCCCGGTATGTTTATCCCTGTCAAAAGCATAGGCAAATGGCTGGCTGGTGCGGTCGAGAAACTCGGCGAATATTTCCTGGCTGGCGGTGGCGCTGTCCATACTTTTCACCAGTTTCATTACGGCTTTCTTACTAACGCTATGATTATCATAGCTTGTATATTTCAACGTGGTATAATCCGGCTCATTGGGGTCGTAGCCTTTTTGCGCCAGTTCATAAAACAAGTGTGGCCTTCCGCGGTAAGTCTTGCCTTTGGGTACGCCACCGGCTATCAGGCGGCTTTCGGGGTAGTCGAGCATCATAGGCAGTACGGCATTTTCATACAGGTAGCGGTCTTTCAGGATTATTCCGGCTTCATTCAGGAAAATTATTTTATAGCCGAAACCCTCCCAGTTTTCCGGCCTGTCGGCGCTCCGGAAATCGCATACCGAATCGCCAATGAGCAGTTCGCGCCTTTGGGCATTCCATTTCCAATTTTTGGGACTTAGTTGTTTTAATGCAGGCATAAAATAGCGTGAAAAATACCTGTCTATATTGCCATGTATGGTATCGCCCCAGAGCAACGGCGTTTCCCCGTTGCACATCCATTCTACAAAGGCGTATGCAGCCCCCATAGTCAGCCCGAACCGGCGCCCTTTTGGTACTATTGTGTACTTCTCTTTAGTGCCAAATAGTATTGTAAACTGCTCTTTTGTATAAGAAAACTTTTTTGTATTCATTAGTAATTCAATTGTTTATGAAGTTCACATACTAAAGTAGTATGAAATAGTATGCCCGTCAGTATTATTCGCCCAGGTAAAACTTCCTTTCTTCATCGTTCATTTCCCTGTGCACCACTTCTTTAGAAATAATTATCGGTGGCGGCAGCTGGTCTTTATCACTTTTTGGCTGCTTGGGTAATACTTTAGGCAAAATGAATTGCTGCATGGCCAGCCAAAGTTTTGTGCTTTCGGCCGCCGACAATTCTTTTATGTCGTCCTCGATCCTTTCTTCACAATGGCCAAGTACCCGGATGAGGTTTCTGCGTAGTTCTGATGTTCTTTTGTTTGGGGTGTTTTTTCTGCGCCCTCCAAATTTTGGATGGCCTGTTGGGAATGACATAGTTTTTAAAAGTTAAAATATTAAGGTTTTTGAATGATAGGGAGTGATGAGGTTTGTTTACTCCCCCTTAATGTTCCGCAAAGGCTGCGGCAAGCGTGTTGGTATAGTTTTCACCATACCCACCGCTAAGATAAGGAATGTTTTTGAGAAAACCAAAGGTAGTGGTTCAAAATTTTGAACCTGAGTTTGGCAAATGGTATCTTAGGACTTCCGGCTAATCGAACTTCGACTAATAACACTTTCGGCTATCAGCAGAAAAATAGCTGACAGTATAAACCATTTCCAGAATTTAGAACCCTCCTGCAGGCTTTTTATCTCGTGCGTCAGCGAAGCTACATCCGGGCTAAGTACCCTTGTATGCAGGCGGGCGCCTTCTTCTTTCAGCTTATCAGCGCTGGCAAATTTCATCTCGCTTTCGCTGCGGTCGTAGTTGAATGAATAAACGTACAGCAGGTCCGATGGCTTTTCTTTTTTGTTGATGTACAATTCGTATTGTCCCGCTTCTTTTATATGCCCTTCGGTAAATAAAGTAAGGTTCCCGTCCACCGTCCTTTGTTCCGGGAACACTTCAAAATTTTTGCTTTTCAGCTTAAAAGCTTCGTCTTTGTCTTCTGGTTGCACTTGTAACTGCAATTCGTTGTCCTTAGATATAGTGTAATAAATCTTAGAGGTATTGTTGTAAAACAAAGCCATTTTGTATAAAACAGGCAGGAATAACGGGTGGTTTGAAAAATTTGACCAATCAGCTTCCAATGGGGCTGCCATTGTATATAGGTATCCTTTTTTCACCTGCACCACATCAAAAAACGGGTCACCATTATTTATTTTCAGCAGGGAAGAGGCTGCACTGTGGGCTGTTCTTCCAAGTTTATAATATTTCTTCAGTTGCGGCATGGTACCCGGCGAACCGTCAAACATATTATGAAAGAAAGGATTGTGCAGGTCTATCGTTTCAAGGCCCACCGCAGCCGTATTTACAGCGCCGTACTGGTCTGCATTTACCATACCGGTAAACTGGTTGTAGCTGGTTGCATCCATGTCCTGTGCAGGCGGTACGATGAGCACATTCCCGCCTTTTTCAATGAACGTCTCCAAGGCTGTAGCCAGGCCTGAAGAAATAGAGGGCAATTCATTCAGGATGATAAATTTGTATTTAGGAAATGAAGAATAATCTAAATTATTTTGGCTGGCTTCGGTGTAGTCAAAAGCTTTTTCCGCTTTGAATGCTTTCGCAATACTTTTCCCGGGATTATCGGCATTAATAGCCAAAATGGGGATGTTTTTGCTTACCGGGAAGCTGAAATACATCAAATCATCAAAAGTAATGGGGTAATCGGTCAAACTTATTTCTGCCTTGTTGAAGCCATCTTCTGTTATCGTGAATTTTATATCCTGGGTTATTTCTGAATGTGGCGCTATTTTAAAATTAGCAAGCGATTTTTGTGCCCCGTTTATTTTCAGGGTTAGCGTGCCATCTTCTACCGCTTCATCACTTGCATTCACTATCCGGACATGGATCTCGTCATTTTGGTTTAGTTGCCATATTTCAGCGTCAAACCATACCGAATCTATATAAAGGTTGTTTTGCTTGGCGGCTGTTAGGGGTATAAGGTTTGTTTCTATATTGGAATCAGGCGGCACATTTTTAAGATCGGCCATATTTTCCTGGAAATCGCTTATCCAGTATGCAAATTTATTTTTACTGTCGGCCTGGCGGAAACTTTCCCGAGCACGCGAATAAATGTCAGATATTTTCCTTGAAGACGGGCTGGTATTTACCGTCGTCAGGGCCTGTAAAAACTCGCTTTTATTCATCCATCGCTGGTTAGCCAGGTCAAAATCATTCGTTATAAGCTGGTAAGCATCACTCTCACGGTAAGCCTTGGCTATTTCCTCAGCCTTGGCTTTTGCCACCTGCAGCAAATCCCCTTCCTTGCTTTGGTTACTCATGCTGAACGAATTATCTACATATATACTTACATAATTCTTCCCGGGAGTAGTGGTGTTTTGTTTGTGAGGTAAATACGGCTGCGCAAAAGCTATAATAATACATGCCAGCGCCAGCAGGCGAAGCAACAATAAAAGTAAATTTCTAAGCCTGTTTTTTGATTTTGATTCCTTTTGAATATCGGTAAGGAACCGGACATTGGTGAAAAATATTTTTTTATACCTCCTGAAATTGAAGAGGTGTATAATAACCGGAATAGCGAGAGCGAATAGAGCAAACAGGAATTGAGGGTACAGGAAACTCATTCACGCAAAGGTAAGAAAAATTGTTTATCTCTATTTTTTCAGCATCAAAATTCGGGCTTTATTACACAGTTGGATTCTTCGTAATAAATGAATTATTGGGCAGGAAAGGTTTATTTTTCTGCCATTATATTCATTGTCAATATATAGCCGCTGGCGGCAGAAATAGAAACAACCTGGATAACTCCATATTTGCCTGCAGCTGTCAGAAAGACAATGAATTCATTGCTTGCCAAATTTGTAATTATTGTTCCAGGCTTCGCTGAACTACCATTGTATAGGTTTTCAATAATAGGCGCATTCAGGCCAGCGAAGTTTATAGCAGAGCCAGGCAGCACTTTAAATGATGTAGTATTTCTCACTGTCCATTTGCCAGAAGCTTGTACGCTCGGGTCTGCTGGAGCTGCAATATTATAAACTACAATACCGGAAATAGTATCTGTGTAAAATACAAAGTCTATAAAACTATCAGCTTTTGCGGCATTCATAGCAGTATAGATCAATTGTGAATCTGTGGCGTAAAAATTCTGATTACTTAAAACCACACTATCTTTTACACTTACAGTTTTCACTGTAAAAGTGGTAGTCTGGGTGGCAGTCTGCCCGTTTTTATCACTTAATGTCCATGTAAAAGAACCTGTCTCCAGGTTTTCAGCTGATGCAGATACGGGAAGGTTCCAGATAAATGAATAATAGTATTGGCTTATTAAAAAAGGGGTATCAATAGTTGGTACCCGCACGCCATTATACGTTGGGATGGCATTCAAAACGACCAAAGGAGCCTTGGAACTTCCAAAAATAGTATATGATGCAAACCCTCCGGGCGCTACCACCATATTAGCAGGGGTTACTGTTAATACGATATTATCTGCAGTATCGTTTTTATTGCATCCGGAAAGAACCAGGCCGGCAATGCAAATTATTAGAAATAAAAAACCTTTAATTAACCTCATTGCTGTT
>Ga0302280_1000450_pt1 | contig 36477 bp, 31 predicted proteins | sample III_Fen_E1_1_FD_198771 | JGI IMG/M metagenome (GOLD analysis project Ga0302280, IMG submission 198771) | Peat permafrost microbial communities from Stordalen Mire near Abisko, Sweden - III_Fen_E1_1 | ecosystem: Environmental > Terrestrial > Soil > Wetlands > Permafrost | place: Sweden: Abisko... | reverse complement strand
CTCTTTCATATCAGGTGGCGTGTTGCCGTTGTTAGTTTCTTTATTTGCGCCCATCAGCCTGATGGTCGTTTGTCAATACGCTTTTGCTATCGTGTTCCTTGCGCTTTCGGGTGTCATTGCCGCTAAGACAGGAGGCTCGAACATAGTCAAAGGAGTGATCAGGATCTGCTTTTGGGGCACAGTGGCAATGGGCGTCACAGCCTTTGTAGGTTATCTGTTCGGAGTGAGGGCTTCAGGGTAAATAATACCTCCGCAAAGCAAAAATGCCGCTGGGAATCGCCGGTATGCTGCTCCTTTGCACGTTTTCTGGTTCGGTAAAATCAACTATTGTTTTATCATTTAATTTGACATTCACTCTTTTGCCCGCTACTTTTTGATAAATTGTCTGGAGCGAGAAAAGAATACTGAAACCTGACATGATTATTTGAAAAGAAAATATAAAATCAGCATTCCAAAGCAGGCGAAAATAATACATATTGATTATTGCAGCGGGAGATTATTATTAGAATCTTTGTATAAGAAGAAATGTTTAACCCCTAAGCCTTTTTTCTCATGCAGTGGTTTTGGTTATTAATCAGCGCAGTTTCTACTGCGCTGATTTAGTTTTAACAGCTTTTATCAAAACCAAAGCTAAATTGACAGACCAGATTGTCCAGCCGAGGTAAAAAAAACGCTGGATCAATCCTTCGTAATTATTCCTGAGGCCTGGAATAGCTCTGAGCGCAATCAGCGACATCAGTATAAAGCTTAGCAATGAAACCCATCTGACATCAGTAAACCCTTTTTTTCTCCAAATGAAAATGCTCAGCACTGCCCCTGCATTTAATATCAGCGGTATCGGCCCAAGTGTGCCATGCCATTCATGATGCATCGGGAATATAGCAGCCCAGCACATGGACACAGACAAACTGAGAATTGTCAATACGGGAATAGTGCTGATGCCGGTTTCTTTGCATGCTTTGTAAAACCCGATAACTGAGAAAGTAGTGAATATAAAAAGCAGCATCTCGCTGGTTGACATAAACATCTCCGATCTGGTTCCGATAGCTCCTAATTCGCTGACCACGTTATGCAGATGGTTGTAGCCGCCATGAATAAAACCACCGGCAATGGTTGCAAACCAAAAAAATAAAGGAGCGATGATACCTGTGTAAAGAAGAGGTTTTGTTTGCAATGATTTCCTTTTTGCGAATACAATGATTGAAGTAATCAGAATCAAAGAGAAAACAACAATCAAAGTATTTCTCTGAAGAAACACAGGTTCACCGAAAGTAGCAATCCCCATTGGGAAAACTTTGTTATTGATGAGGATAGAGAAATAAAATGTGTCGCCGGGGTTTACAGTAAAAGAAATGGAATCACGGTTGCCTGAGTATGTCACTTTTCTCTGATGGGAAGATCGCTCAATCCTGAAAACATCCGGCTCCGTGCCTGGCTTCGTATCAGCATCTATATTCCAGATGCCAACCAAATTGCCATCAATTTTAATAGTAATGCTTGTTGAATCCGATTTTAATATGGGCAGTTTTTTCTGCGCAAAACCGATTTGGCCAATGATAATAAAAAACAACAGCAGGAATGCTTTCTTCAGCAGGAGTTTCATTTCGCCATTGATGATTAAAAAACATTAAACAAACCGAGAATACCAGTTCTTGTTATTCAACAGCTCTCACGGTTCTTCCATACTGCGAATCATCACTGATTGTTTTTGCCATTTTCAGGTATGCTGCCCTGACATTATCGCTTTTAGGCATTTTTTGCGACAACTGAATAAGGAAATTGCTTTTCTCAAAATCGCCACCAATATTCGCAGTTTGGTTGATCAGGCTTATCCATTGCTCTTCTGATAAATTATTTTCGCCCATCAATTTCTTATATAGATTTTCTTTTTGATTGTCATCGTTGAAATGACCTGTCATCTCAAGCAATTTGTCAAAGTGTTTTGCAGCAACGCCTGCTTTGCTTATCAATCGCATCAGCAGGTTTTCTTTCTGCATATCATCGTTAAAATGGCCTGCGGCTTCCATTACCTGATCCGTTTGCTCATCGTCCAGCCATCCTTTATCCATGATATTTCTGAGCAGGCTTTCTTTTTCATTATCATCATGAATGCCGTTAATGACCTGCATCACCTGCGGGAACAATTCTTTCGAAACAGCAAGTGTCATTATGTTTTTTAATGCGGACGATTTTGCGTAATCATCATTAAAACTTTCAACGGTATTCATATAAGCTATGGCTGTAACCGAATCTTTAAGCTGTTCAATTGTAAATCTTTTCAAGACATCTTCCTTGTCCTGATCTGATCCGAAAGATGTAGAAACCTTTTTTGCCAATGCGGACAGGTCATCACTGGAAAGAGAATCTGATTTGAGAATGTGCTCAAAATACATCCGTTTCACATTGTCATTTTTCAGGTTTACCAATTCATCCATCAACGCACGATTGCCTCCTTGCTTGTAAATGCGTTCCATTCTCGCATTTGCATCAATGCCCTGGGCAATCATTTCTTTCACAGCTTCTTTGATGAGCTTTCTTCCGTTGCTGTCAAGCGATAATTTGTTATCGTCTTCAGATAGCTCATAGCTTATCATGCCGTGCTTGTCGCTTTTCGCAATCACCCTGTCTTCGTTTCTTCTGAAGTTGATATAGCCGCCCGGGGTAATGCTTTTGAAAGAGGTTTCATCATCGGTGAACCCGATTCTGCCTGAATATTTTATTTCTTCATAAAAATTATCGCCGCTGATCACGATAGACGAATCATTGTTCCCCCAGCCATTCAGTCGTTTGGCATAAGTAAAATAAGCTCCGGCAAAAAGCAGGCAAAATATGACAACAAAATATTCGGCTTTCATGTTGATGTTTTTTACGATGTATGAAAAAGAGATACGAGTTGCTTTGTAAAAAATGAAGGTAATAAACTTATTGCTCCGCCTTTTTGCTGAAAAAATAATAAGCCAGGAACCCCGCTGCCAGGCTAAACGCCATAATGGCCAGCGAATGAATGCCAAGCGGCTGGAAGGCCCCAATGAGCGCAAGGCCGAGGCCAATGCCTGCTAATATGGAAAACCATTTCAATGGCTCCAGCTTGCCTTCTTGTTTCAGAGGCTGCAATAACTGGTTCACCACATTTTCTGAAGCGCCTTTATCAATCAGTTTGTTTTTGAGCCTGCTGTCTAAAGCAGAACGAATGATGTTGAGAAAAAATGAGGTGAATAAAAAAATGCCAATCAATACGCCGCAATTGGTCAGTAATTCTCTCATAAAATCTTTGTCTATGATTGCTTTCGATTCCTCCTGCACATTCTGCGCATGGGCCGCGAACGATGCGAGCATGATGGTTGCGATGGTAGTTATTCTTTTCATTGTATATTTTTAATGTGTGTGATGAAAGATTAGACGGGCGTGAAGAAATTATGTTGCAATTTTTATCTGATTAATTCAACAGGCTTATTTGTTTTTGATATTTCCTGTACATCTCCATGCTTTGGAATATCAGGAATACAATAGACGTAATAATGATGAGGTACATCGTCATTGACAAAGCTCCATTAAAAATAGCTGAAAAATATTTCCTGAAAAGATACAGAGGAACGCCGATTAAGGATATTACTGTAAAAATGATCAGCAAAATAAAAAAGTTATTCAATGAGAACCCAGGCTTGGCTTTTGGCAATTGCTGTAAAACAAGATCAGGCAAATTAAAACTAAAGACAGGTGCCGGCTGTTCATGAATCGCAATGAACAATTGGCGATACGCTTCAACACCAGCCTGGCAAGAAGCGCATGACTGCATGTGCCCTGCAATTTCCTCTCCGCAAGATGACGCATCAATTGAATATTGCTGCATTTCTTCTTCTGAAAGATGTTTCGTTGTCATAGTTCATCCTTTTTATATTTTGCCAAAATGGATTCCTTTAAACTTTTCCTTGCCCTGAACAGATAGCTTTTCACGGTGCCGGCAGGCAATTGTGTTATTTGCGAAATCTCTTCATAGCTGAGATCTTCATGGTGATACAACGTGATCATGGTTTTATAAACAGGTGACAGCTTTTCGATGGCTGATTGCATGATGGCTGATAATTCCTTTTGAGAAATCAGTTTCTCTGGTTCGCTGTTCAATGCATAATCAGTTTTGCTGCTCAATGCTTCCAGACCTTCTTCCATGGTATCATCTTCGCGATGGCTGTTGCCGGGAAGAACTAATCTTTTCTTTTCTAAATAACTTAAACAGGCGTTGTAAGCGATTTGCCCGATCCAGGTGGACAGTTTAGATTGAAATTTAAAGCCGCCCAGTTTATTGAATGCTTTCATGTACACATCCTGTGCAATATCTTTTCTCTCTTCTTCATTCGCTATCATCCTGAAAACAATCTGAGCAACCAGCCCTTCTGTGGCTTTGATAATTGCTGAAAAGGCATTGGTGTCGCCACGCAATACCTTCTCAACCATATCTTGGTCATGCAGATTGTTTCCGGTTTTATAGTCCACTAAATAGATTAGACATGTCAGTGACTGAAATGTTGCAATAAATTTAACGCAATAATCAATGGCTTGGCCGGAAGCAGTGATGAAGGGTGCTATATTCAAAAAAGAACAAGATCAGCATAGCATTTTGCAATAAGCGCTAGCGTAAGCGATCCTGGATTCAAAAAAATCGATTGTGCCGGCTTTTCTGATTTAAGCAGATAATTTATTTTTGAGGGTTGCCTTTTTGCTTGCATAAGGAGGTCTGATAACCCAGCTTTTATTATTTTGCCGGCGGCCAACCAACAAGTAAAAGAAGAACAGGGCAGTTGCAATAGTGATTGCCGGGATGCTCCATTCTGGCAATACATTTCTGAGATTGACCAGTAACCCATCCGTGCCAAAATTACCAAAGCCAAATAAGGAAGGAATCCTGTACCAGTAATAACAGGAGACTCCTGCCGCAGCGAAAAATCCGATCAGCCTTCGTTCATATTTTGCCTGAATGATCTTTGATAATAACCAATAGATCAGCAACGTGGTGGCAAACCCCGCTAAAGGCAATGTGTATACATTCAAAAATGCAGCAACGGTCATAATATGGGTTTCATCCGGCACATGAAACCATCCCCAGATAAAACCGGGAAGCCCGCCAATGATCAATAGCCCGCTGAGTTCATGCCATATTGTTTTGGTTGAAGATTTCGGTGTTATGTTTGGTGTGGAGTCAGGGCAGGGGGTTACACATTTCATGCATTCCCCGCAATGGGCATTGGGCAATGAGGTCAGCGTGTTTTGCCCATACAATTTCTCTACCGGATGGATGGGACACAATCCCGAGCACCAGGCGCTTTTCCATTCATAAATAAATCCAAGGCTGATGCCGATGATGGCCATCGAGATAATCAAAGCCGCGGTTGCTGTGCCATCGTTATTGAATATAGCATGGCGCAGGGGGACGATTGAGTACAAAGCGATCACTCCAATCAAATTCAATTTCCCCAATTGTGCGGTTGATAGTTTTTTCTTTTTCGATAGCCCCAAATGCCTCGGCAACAAAATAGTGGTAGCCAGCGGGCACACATTTCTCCATACTCCTATTGCGACTACAAGCAACGCCGGCGCAACAGGTATCAGAATATTCCAGAATAATAGCAGGCCAACCGAAGGAAAAAACAACAAGCAAAATAATATCGTCGCTCCTACTGCCCAGACTGCAGCCTGCACAATACGCCAGATCAAAATGGAGCCGCGAGATAACTGATTACCTGATTTGAATGGGGATATGGAAGCAGCCATAAAAACAATTTTAGAACCCTTCTGAGAAAAACGAAGCATCAATGGCGGAGGTGCACTGTGTTAAGATGGACGGGCAAGCATTTTATCTATCGCCCAAAACAACAATACGCAAACGGCTAATGTAATACCAATATAATATATCGTTTTTTGGCGCTGATTGGCAAAATAAGCCGGTGTGAGCGATGCATAGAGCCCTTCCAGTTTATCCCCGGTTATCACGTTATGTTTTTTGAGCAGCCCGATCCAGTCATCATTCATCTTGCCTGTGCTAAGCTCCAGTTCTTTTATATCGAGTATCTGCATATTCCTGGACAGGTGTACCAGTTCTCTCTCTATTTCTTTTTTAACATCCATATCCCCGCTGATAAAGTCAGCGACAATATCGCTGATATCTGCGAAATGCTGCCGGGAGGCTTTCAGCCGCACAATGATCTGTTTCCTGAATTCGTACTTATCGAAGCTCATGTTTTATCTTTTATCAAAATAAACTATCCCCGCACTGCGGGAAGCAACTATCATGATCCTCAAATTTATGCCCGGCTCATGAGCGATCAGATGATTGTGGTCAGATCGGGAGATGATTTCCCAACAACCAGTGACTGCATTTTTGAGGCAAACGAATGACATTCCTGCATCTTTGTTGGTCTTTCGGAAGCCCTTGTTGCTCATTTATTGGTATGAGATGGCGATTTGCTGATTTGAATTTTCTTTTCCTTGGGTTTAATCGGCCATTCAGTCACTTCATTTATCGATTTATTAGCTTTGATCGGGCCTTTACAAAGGATGACCAGGCATTTCGAAGGTGCAATAGCCATTTGTATCTCCTGATTCAATAATTATGAATGGGTTATTCGAAATACAGTGACATATTTATCTTAAACAAAATATTCAGAACTCACACCCGTTCAAACCCATCTCTCCTAATCGGCAACTGCCTTTGGCTGCTGCAAGTGTATTGCATAATGCAGAAACAACGATGAGCAATCCCCGGTGAGCAATAATTCAAAAAAGCGAGAGTTGCGACTTATTCGAATTGATTTTCCTTTTTACCGGAACACTTTGCGGCTTTTCATCGATACAAAAAACAGCAGTTTCTTTATAACGTGATGCCACGATGATTTGTGTGCTGCCTGCATATTCACTGAAAATCTGCTCCACCAGCTTCATGCTGTTATTGTTTTTTGATAAATGGGAAAGAATGAGATGGCTCAAATGCCTGCCTTTATGTTTCATGAATAATTCCAAAGCTTGTGCATTGGAAAGATGACCGTTGTCGCCACTGATGCGATTTTTTAAAAATACCGGATAAGAACCATTGGCTAACATTTCCTCACAATAATTCGATTCAAGAAAAGCCGCATGGCATTTTTTGAAATAGTGGATCACGTGTTCGCAAGTGCTTCCAATATCGGTGAACACACCGGCATGAATATTTTCACAAGTCACGATAAAACTATGTGGATCGCTGGCATCATGAAATTTAGGGAAAGCTGTTATGGATAAAGTCCCGATCGTTATTGGTTGGTGAGCATGAAAAGAATGAACAAGATGTTGTTCAATGGGTATGTTGCCTGATTTAAAAGTAGCTTCAGTGATATAAACAGGCAATTGATATTTTTTTGAAATGCCTGGAATGCCAGTGATATGATCAGCATGCTCATGGGACACAAAAATCGCCTTCACCATTTGCATGGAGAGACCGAGGCGCTTCATTCTTTTTTCGGTTTCCCGGCAGGAGATGCCCGCATCGACCAGCACGGCTTCATGGCGGTTGCCTAAATAATAGCAATTGCCATTGCTGCCGGAATTGAGAGAAGTGATGAATAAAGACATATAAGTCCAAAAATAGGTAAAGCCGGGTATTTTTAAAATTATCATTATTTGCTTTTACCCAACCACATCAGCGCATCAATAATCAGGCGGTTCTGGATTTCATTATCAAACTGAAATGATAATTCTTTGTTGGTGTGATGTTCGTAGTCAATATCGTTATGCCCCATGTTCACGTAAAGCATTTTATAATTTTTATTTGTCCATACAACAGGGTAGTAGCCGCTGTGCCATATCTCATAAAGCTTCGGCCCGGTGCCAAGGGGAAAGCTGGATGAGTCAATCGACAGAAGGATTTTTATGTCAGGATTTTTGCGCAGATCTTTTTCCCAGCTATACCATTCATTTGGAGAAGACTTAAATAATTGCGGCAATCTTTTTGTTGCCGGATGTGTGCTGTCTTCTACGCGCAGGATGGCGGATGTTGGCCGCCATGTGTTCCCTTTATACTGACCCGCGCCGATGAATTCATTATGGTACCAATCCCAGTTTTGCGGGAACGCGGAAGGAGTTAGCGCAAACCCGGCGAAATGAAAACCCATCCAACCACCGCCGGACTGCATATATTTTTTAAATACTTCACGCTGTATTGGGTCTTCGGGCCTCGTATCTAAAAAAAGAACCACCTGGTAGTTGGAAAGAAATTTTGTGTTCATGTTTTTCCAATCATTCGTTGAATCGTAAACAAAATGATATTGAGAAGCGATTTTAGGGAACCATCGGTTTGCTTCATGCACAAAGCTGCTGTGCGCCAGTTCACTTTTTGACGTATCAGTATAAAAAGCAATCACTTTAAATTGCTGGTTGTCTTTTTGCGCATAATTCTTGTTCAATAAAAGTGCGCAAAGAATTAATGCGGAAAAAATTCTCCGGAATGTTTTATCGTATGAAATAGTCATGTTCCGAAATCCAGTGAATGATTCAATGCTCATGTAAAATAGCTGTTTTCCGAAAATAATTGTCAGTAAATTCCATTAGCCACGAAAGCTGACCGGTATCACCCTTTCATCAACGGATTATTATTACATTTGCTCCTCGAAATTTTGTTCACAAGGCAAGTGTCCTTAAAATTTCCAAACTATGGCAGTATTGCACAACCGCGTTTCCCAAAAGGAATTGAAAGAACGCCTATATCAGGAGACAGAGCCCCGCACGACCATTTCATTTTACCAGTATTTTTTTATTAAAGACCCGAAGCAATTCAGGGATGAACTGTATGAAGGGCTAAATGAGCTTAAGGTTTTCGGCAGGATTTATATTGCACATGAAGGTATCAATGCACAGATCAGTGTTCCGCAAAGTCATTTCGGATTATTGAAAGATTATCTGTATTCGATTGAGTCGCTTAACGGACTGCGATTGAACATCGCAGTGGATGATGATGGAAAATCTTTTTGGGTGCTGAAGATCAAAGTGCGCGATAAGATTGTTGCGGATGGGATTACCGATCCATCTTTCGATATGGGGAACAAGGGTAAATATGTGAATGCAGCAGAGTTTAACCAACTCGCAGAAAAACCAGATACGATTGTAGTGGACATGCGCAACCACTATGAATATGAAGTGGGCCATTTCCAAAATGCGATTGAAATACCTTCCGATACTTTCCGCGAGCAATTGCCGATGAGCGCTGATATGCTCGTTGATAAAAAAGATGCCAACATCATTATGTACTGCACCGGCGGCATCCGCTGCGAAAAGGCCAGCGCCTATCTTTTGTATAAAGGGTTTAAAAATGTTTTTCACCTTGAAGGCGGCATCATTCATTATGCGCAACAGGCAAAAGAAAAAAACTTGCCGAATAAATTCATTGGGAAAAATTTTGTGTTCGATGAAAGGCTGGGAGAGCGGATCTCCGAAGATGTGATTGCTACATGTCATCAATGTGGCAAGCCTGCAGATAACCATACCAACTGCCAGAACGACGGGTGCCATTTATTGTTCATTCAATGCGATGAATGCGCAAAAAAATATGATGGATGCTGCAGCATCGAATGCAGGGAAATCTACAATATGCCTGAAGGCGAGCAAAAACAGTTGCGCAAGGGGAAAATGAATGGCATGATGGTGTTCAATAAATCGCGGCACAGGCTGAGGCCGAGATTGGGTGAAGAAATAGGTAGCAGAGTTGATAAGTTGAAGCGTTGAAAGATTAGGGGTAATTTTATCAAATGGATTACTAATGGATATAAACGCAATCAGAAATGATACGCCCGGATGCTCAGATAAATTATTCTTCAACAGCGCAGGTTCTTCTCTTCCTCCTGAATCGGTTGTGGAAAAAATGGTTGAATATCTTCAATTCGAAGAAGAAGTAGGCGGCTATGAAGCTGACCGCAAAAGGCTGAATGAAATAAATACGTTTTATACAGAAACCGCAACATTACTAAACTGCAAGCCTTCGAATATTGCATTTGCCTATAATGCAACCGATGCTTACGCAAGAGCGTTATCATCCATCCCATTTAAAAACGGCGACTATATTCTTACAACCAACGACGATTACATTTCCAACCAGATTGCTTTTTTGTCTTTGCAAAAAAGATTTGGTGCACGGTTGCTGCGAGTTGATAATTCAGAGAACGGAGATATTGATTTGGCTCATTTTGAAGAACTGGTAAAAAAACATAGGCCTGTTCTTGTTGCTGTGACACATGTGCCAACCAATTCCGGGCTGGTTCAAAAGGCAGAAGAAGTGGGGGAAATTTGCAGCAGATATGATAGCTGGTATTTGCTCGATGCCTGTCAGTCTGTTGGGCAAATGGTAGTGGATGTAAATGAAATCAGATGCGATTTTTTAAGCGCTACCGGCAGAAAATTTTTAAGAGGCCCCAGAGGCACGGGTTTCTTATACATATCTGATAAAGCACTCAATCAGAAGCTGGAGCCTTTATACATTGATATGCGTGGAGCAGATTGGGTAAATGCCGATGAATATAAATTGCAGATGGATGCAAAGCGTTTCGAGATGTGGGAGTTTTCTTATGCCTCCGTAGTTGGCCTTGCCGAAGGGATCCGCTATGCAAATGAGATTGGCATAAAAAATATTCATGATTACAATCAGCCACTGGTAAAAAGTTTAAGAGAAGGTTTGTCAGCAATTGAAGGGATCGAGGTTCTTGACAAAGGCTCATCGCGCAGCAATATTGTTACATTTCATAAAAAGGGTTTTGAGCTAACCGATATTGAGAGCGTTTTAAAAAGAGAAAGTGTTTATTATACAATCAGCAAGAGAGCATATGCAGTTATTGATTTTGCAAAAAAGAATGTGGATTGGGCTATCAGGCTTTCGCCACATTATTTTAATACCGTAGAGGAAATAGAAAAGCTGATTCAAGTAATTGCATCCATAAAGAATTGAGATAAAACATCCTTGCTAAAGGCATGCATGCGGGCCAAGAAGCCAGTAGATCAAAACAAAAATAAGAACCGTGCTGAAGCAGCCACCGCCTAATTTGTGAGCACCATATCCCGCAATCAAAGCCCTTAGCCAGTCACGCATACACGAGTTTTTAAAATATAAAGTTATCGGTTTGCAATTGTTTTACAATGCGGCCAGGTTGCCCAGTGAATATATAACACGCTGATAGGTTTCCTCATCACTTAGTTTTTGTGGAACAAATTTTTTCCCGATTACTTTTTCGTATAGCTCAATATACCGGTTGCTGATCACTGTTACCCATTCATCGCTCATCTCCGGAACCGTTTGCCCTTCTTTGCCCATGAAATTATTTTCGATCAGCCATTCGCGTACAAACTCTTTGCTGAGCTGCTTTTGCTTTTCTCCTTGAACCTGTCTCTCTTCAAAGCCATCAGCGTAAAAATACCGTGACGAGTCGGGTGTATGGATTTCATCTATTAAATAAATGGTATCCCCAATTTTACCAAACTCATATTTCGTGTCCACTAAGATCAAGCTTTGTTTCGCTGCAATTTCTTTTCCCCGCTCATACAATGCAAGTGTATATTTTTCCAGCACTTCATATTCTTTTTCACTGGCGATGCCACGCTTAATGATTTCAGTTCTTGATATATCTTCATCATGGCCTACTTCTGCTTTTGTAGAAGGAGTAATAATGGGTGCCGGAAAATAGTCATTCTCTTTCAATCCTTCCGGCAAAGCCACTCCGCAAAGCTCGCGTTTGCCACTGCTGTACGTGCGCCATGCATGGCCGGTTACATTGCCCCTAACGACCATCTCTACCCGAAAAGGAATGCATTTTTTCCCGATAGCTACATTGGGTGCTGGCACATCCAGCAGCCAGTTGGGGCAAATGTCACTGGTTGCTTTCAGCATGTATGCTGCAATCTGGTTCAATACCTGGCCTTTATACGGAATAGGACGGGGGAGGATCACATCGAATGCGGAGATGCGGTCGGATGCGATCATCACCAGCCACTCGTCAGCGATCGTGTAAACATCTCTCACTTTGCCGCGATAAAAATTGGTTTGGTTTGGAAACTGCAATGACTTCATCGGTAGTAATTTTCGAAGCCCGAATATACATTTGAGTTATGAGAACATAATCAGAATCATTGCACGAAATATCAACATGGGCTGGTGTTTTGAATAAAATTAAATTTCTACGTAATGATTACAATATGTACATTGGTGTTATTATTACTAACGAAAACTCACTGTATGAGAAATCTTCTTAAAGCGACCTTATTATCAATTGCCATATTTAGTTCCATTTTGGCATCTGCTCAGTCTGTTACGGTTAGTGGGAATGTGAGGAACGGAGCTAGTAAAGATGCGGCACCGGCAGTATCTGTTACAGTGAAAGGCACAAAGATCGGCACTTTTACTGATGACAGGGGAAATTTCAAATTAACGACTACCAAACAACCTCCTTTTATTTTAGTAATCACTTCTATCGGGTTTGAACCCCAAGAAGTAACTGTTACAAATCCTGCTGATATTATAAAGATAGATTTCAAACCTGCATCTTCACTTGGTGCGGAAGTTGTTGTGTCAGCAAGCCGGGTACCAGAGCGCATACTAGAATCGCCTGTTACTATTCAAAGGCTCGGCACAGCGGCTATCAGAAATACAGCACAGCCGCAATACTATGATGCATTGCGCGGATTAACCGGTGTTGATGTAACTACATCGGGTTTAATTTTTACCTCTATTACAACGCGTGGTTTCAACGGCAGCGGTAACCCGCGGTTTAACCAGTTTGTGGACGGGATGGATAACCAGGCACCAGGATTAAATTTTTCTGTTGCCTCCATTGTTGGCCTTACCGAATTGGATATTGACAATGTGGAACTTTTATCGGGTGCATCTTCTGCATTGTATGGTTCTGGCGGTATGAACGGCACTTTATTGATGACAGGCAAAGATCCTTTTAAATACCAGGGTGTAAGCTTCCAGGTGAAAGAAGGTATGATGCACCTTAGCGGTGGTAATGGTAAGAGTGATCCCATAAGCCCATCGCCCTATAATGATTATACAATTCGCTGGGGCCAGAAACTGAGTGAAAAATTTGCTTTTAAGTTAAATGCACAATTCATTGAGGCAAAAGACTGGGTGGCAAATAATCAATCAGACTATACGCAAACATTTGGTACAGGCTCTGGAAACCACACCATACCCGGAACAAGGGCAACAGATCCTAATTATAATGGTGTGAATGTTTATGGGGATGAGACCTATGCAAATATGAACAGCGTTGCCAATTCCGTACAAACGCAAACAAACAATGGTATCCTGGCGGCAACGGGCGGTCAACTGAATGTAGTAAACCAACTTAATGGTTTTTTAAGTGCTTATTATCCAACAACACCACCAACTTCGGCACAGTTGGGACAATTTATCACAGCACTGTCCGGGAACCTGACTCCACAACAGCAAGCACAGCTAATTCCGGCAGTTCAAAATCTACTTCCATTTGCATTAGGATTACACTATGGCATTATTCCTAACCAAAATGTTTCGCGAACAGGGTTTCCGGAATACCAGATTATCAGTAACAACACAATCAGTTTTAAAGCATCCGGCGGTGTATATTATAAGATTACACCCGGCATCGAAGCTTCTTTGACAGGAAACTGGGGTACCGGAAACACCGTATATACCGGCTCCGACAGATATTCCCTGAAAGATTTTAAAATGGGCCAGTATAAATTTGAAATAAAAGGCGATAAATGGTTTATACGCACCTATACAACACAGGAAAATGCAGGCAAGACTTTCGATGCGACAATAACCACAAGGCTATTTAACGAAGCCTGGAAACCAAGCACAACCTGGTTCCCGCAATATACCGGTGCCTATGTGCAAGCTATTTCGCAGGGAGCATCATCCGCAGCAGCTTACCAGGCTGCAAGGGCTTATGCAGATCAGGGAATGCCGGTGCCAGGCTCTGCCCAGTTCAAATCGCTGTTTGATTCAGTAGCTTCAAGGCCATTATCGCAGGGCGGTGGTTTGCTTTTGGACAGAAGCAATTTATACCACACAGAAGGCCAATATAATTTGTCCGATGTGGTTAAGGTTCTTGATGTGCTGGTAGGTGCAAGCTGGAGGCAATATGTGTTAAACTCCCAAGGCACAATCTTTGCAGACACCTCTGGCCCTATCCATACGAATGAATATGGAGCTTACTTGCAACTCTCTAAAAAATTATTTAGTATACTCCGCTTAACAGCGTCCGGCCGTTATGATAAGAACGATAATTTCCAGGGAAAGTTTACCCCGCGTATAGCTGCTGTACTTACTGTGGCGCCGGATCAAAACATACGTGCATCCTACCAAAGCGCTTACCGCTTTCCATCTAACCAAAACCAATGGATTAATTTGAATACGGGAGAAGGTATTTTAATTGGTGGCCTGCCACAATTAAGAAACTTCTATAATTTTAACGGCAACCCTGTATTTAATGCAACTACATTTCAGCCGCAAACTTTCGGAACATTTAAACCCGAGTCTGTGAATGCTTATGAACTTGGGTATAAGGGATTGTTTGGTAAAAGATTCCTGATCGACGCATACGGTTATTATTCCCAATACCAGAATTTTATAGGACGTGTGCAGGTAGTTCAATCAACTTCCGGCAACCCTTCAACAATAAACCCAGCAGATCCTACTACTTATCAGGGGTATTCTGTATCCACCAACAGTGCTAACAAAGTAAGCACATATGGTTGGGGGCTTAGCGCAGATTACCTGTTGGACAGAAATTTTTCTATTGGAGTTAATATTTCATCAGATAATATCCATAACCCGGATTCAACATTCGCCACTTATTTTAATACACCCAAATACCGCTTCAATATCATTTTCAGCAACAGCGGATTTGGCTGGGAAAAAAGATATGGGTTTAGCGTTAATTACAGGTGGCAGGATAGTTATTACACAGAAGCAGATTTTGTGCAAGGCCCTGTAAGCGCATTCGGTGCACTTGATGCGCAAGTAAGCTACAAATGCAAAGGCATCCGTTCACTAATAAAATTGGGAGCAAGCAATTTACTGAACCATTACTATGTATCTCAATTTGGAAACCCTGCTATAGGTGGCCTGTACTATATCAGCTTTGGGTATAATGTATTTTAATGAATTTTACCCAGTGGGGAAAAGAATACAAAGAGACATGGATTTAGAATTATAAACCTGATCCTTTGATCCCATTGTATTCTTTGACCCGATGTCTTAAATACATTATATATTGAACCGGAAGTGCATTACATCTCCGTCTTTCACCACATATTCTTTTCCTTCAATCCTCAGTCTTCCGTTTTCTCTGCAGGCAGCTTCAGATCCGTATTGGATAAAATCATTGTAAGCGATCACTTCCGCTTTGATAAAGCCTTTCTCAAAATCAGTGTGGATGACACTTGCAGCCTGCGGGGCTTTCCAACCTTCATGGATTGTCCAGGCACGGACTTCCTGCACGCCTGCAGTGAAATAAGTTAATAAGTTAAGAAGTTGATATGTTGATCGGATCAACTTATTCAAAGCCGGCTCCTTCATCTTATATTCTTCCATGAACAATTGCTGATCGGCAGGATCTTCCATTTCTGCTATCTGTGCTTCAATCGAATTGTTCATAATAATCACCTGCGCATGCTCATCAGCCACCGCCTTTTTTAGTGCATCAGAAAATTGATTGCCCGTGTGCATGCTTGGCTCATCCACATTAGCTACATACAATACAGGTTTGTCTGTCAATAAAAAAAGATCAGCAACAGCCGCTTTATCTTCCTTGCTCAGATTCAATTCACGAATGTTTTTCCCTTTTTCTAGATGCTCTTTGCATTTTCTCAAAATCTCATATTCAGTTTTTGCTTTCGCATCGCCGGTTTTAGCAAGCTTTTCGGCCTTGCTGTATTTTTTGTCAATACTGTCAAGGTCTTTCAACTGAAGCTCTGTATCTATGATTTCTTTATCAGCAACAGGGTTGATTGCGCCTTCATCGCGCAGTATATTTTCATCTTCAAAACAACGTATCACATGCACAATGGCATCCACTTCGCGGATATTGGCAAGAAACTTATTTCCTAATCCTTCACCTTTGCTCGCACCTTTTACGAGCCCTGCAATATCAACAATTTCAATTTGTGTCGGAACGATGCGGTTTGGTTTGACCAGTTCAGCCAGCCTGTCTAATCGTTCGTCGGGAACATTCACCAGCCCTACATTTGGCTCTATTGTGCAAAAGCGATAATTGCTTGCCTGCGCTTTGGCACTGTTGCTTACTGCATTGAATAAGGTTGATTTCCCTACATTCGGCAATCCCACAATTCCTGCTTGCAAACCCATTATGATAATTTTTTTGAGCCGCAAAGGTAATCAGATTTGTGTACAATTCTCTCGTAACCCAGACATAGACAGTAGTTGGTCTATATCTAACTGAGGGTTTGAAAAATGAAGCTATTAATAAAATAATCAGGATATTGCATAACCAGTTATTTAACGAACAGAAAATCTTTGCCATGCAGCATCTGAAAATTTACAGCAAGCAGGATGTGCTTTCACTCACACAAATAAGGAGGTTTGAAACAAAACTAGGCGAACGCCTGTTGGTTGCGAACAATGCAGCCGACATCGAGCAATCGCTGAAAGAAACCTCCGCAGAATATGTGCTGCTGGGTATTCCGGAAGACATCGGCATTAAGGCAAACGGGCATACAGGCGGCGCTGATACTGCGTGGATACCTTTCCTGCAGGCATTTCTGAATGTTCAGAGCAATGACTTTCTTAGCGGCGATGAAATTTTGTTGCTTGGCCATTTTGATTTTGGCGACATTCAATATTTAATAGAAACCAATGCGCACGGCCGCGAAGAAAAAATAGAAGCTTACCGCCATGCAGTCATCACGATCGATGAGGAAGTGGAGAGCTTAATCAAATTAATCACTTCACATCAGAAAATACCAATTGTAGTTGGCGGCGGTCACAACAATGCATATCCGCTTATAAAAGGCGCTGCGAAAGGATTGCACAAAGCCGGCCTGATACAACTTGCGCAAATCAATGCAGTGAACCTTGATGCGCATACCGATTACAGGCCAATTGAAGGAAGGCATAGCGGCAACGGTTTCCGCTATGCTGACGAAGATGGTTACCTGCAGAAATACTGCGTGATCGGCGTGCACGAAAATTACATCCCGCAAAATGTATGGCTTGATATTGTGAACAATCCTTTTATAGATTTTATTACTTACGAAGATATTTTCATACTCGAAAAAAAGAATTTCATTCAGTCTGTTGCGCATGCAACGGGATTTACGGAAGACAATTATATCGGCCTCGAATTAGATATTGACTGCATCGAGAACACGTTGGCAAGCGCCATCACTCCTTCTGGCTTGACAGCTTTACATGCACGTCAGTATGTTACATTTGCAGCAACAGATTCAAAGATCGCTTATCTGCACATTTGTGAAGGCGCTGCACAACTGAATGATGGGAGGAAAAGTGAAACTACGGGAAAGCTTATCAGTTATATTGTGAGCGATTTTGTGAAAGCGAAGGAGTAAAAACACCCGAAAGTCAGCAGAGTCAGAAAGAAAACAGCTATTAGTGTAAAATTCTTCCAGGCTTTTCCAGCTTTACTGACTTTACCTTCTCAATTCAAAATGGTATCCCGATATTCAAATAGCCGATCACTCTTTTCGACTGATCGCAATACATACCGCTTAATTCAAGCGGACCTAAAGCGAAATTATAAGAGAAAGTAAGAGAATAGCCTGATAAAAAATCAGGGTTGTCAAAAAATTTACTTGTTGAAATAAAATTGTTGAAAAGAACATTTGCTTTGCCTGTGAGATAGGTACTGTTAAATATCTGGTAGCGCAATCCAACCTGAAGTTCAGCTACAGTTGGTGAATAAAATGTACCCTCACGAAGGCCAGAAAATGTAATCTGATTATGAAACTGGTTGGTCAGGCCTCCGATTGAAAATTCATTCATGATATTATTCTGGTAGTTCAAATTAATACCCGACTGAATGTTTAATAAAAAGACGCTTCGCCTGCCGAAAGGTGCATAATCTTCAAGACTCAGCAGCATCCTTGCGTAAGGGCGAGAAGAGAAATTTGAATCCTGCAATGATGTGGGATTGTGAACCTCTACATCCGGATTCTGTTGAAACACCCAATCTCCCTCTGCCTCAATTTTTAATCCTTTCTTGGGAAACACAACCCGATCGAGAGTATTATGCTTTATGAAAACATAACTGGTCACGAAATTATTATTCCCCTGAAACTCCAGAGATGAACTAAGGGATGGACTGTAGCTTGTCCACTCAAACCTGCTGCCAACTCCAACACTGATATTCCTGCTCGTCGAGTAACTGAAATTACCATCCAGCTTGTAATAATTTTGATCATATAACCCCGTCGCTTTATAGTTATTATATGTCGTGATATCAAATTGATCGAACTGCGTGCCAAGCGTGAAAGCAAAATTGCTTATCCTTCCTAAATATTGCAGATGCTCTGCACGAGCCCTGAAATTTTGGCCAATATTAACCGTTACAAGGCTACGAGAATTCGGCGTAATAAAATCTCTTGTTGTCAAGTTGAATATTGCGCTGATGCCACTGAATTGGTTATAGTTTAACCCGATTTTTGCGAAAGTGAGCGGGTTCTCTGTAACATCAAAAATGATTTTACAGGTGCTGTCATTAAGCGGCTGCAGGGAATAAGAGATTTTACTGTAGTACCTTGTTCCTGAAGCACGGCGAACCATATGAGCCAGCATTGCTGAGGTGTAACTGTTATTTATATAAAGATTCAATGAATGCTTGAAAAATTCGCTGGAAGTATTATGAAGCCCTTTCACTTCATAGTCAGAAATGATTATAGGGTGCTCTTCAGGCAGTTTTTTTATTATGTGATTGTTTAAACCATAAATTGCATTCAGAGAGTCTGCTAATTTCTTTAAGCGCGGATACAATTTTCTTCCTTCTTCAAGCCCTGCTTCAATAATTTCATCCGTATTGCCAAAACTCGCCATCGAATATTTTTCAAGAGGTATTGGAATATAGATATTACAAAGAGGCACCTGCTTCCGGGTATCTTCTGCTTCTCTGAAAAAAGCAACCTGCAACAATACCTGAATTGCATTCACAACTTTTTCTGAGCTAAGCAGCGAACTGGATACATTGCTGCCGATGACAATGCCGGCGCCCATTTCCCGAACATCTTTAACTGGAAAATTTCTCACCACACCGCCATCCACCAGCTTTTTCCCGTCGTATTCTACTGCAGTGAACAAAGAAGGTATGGCCATGCTGCTTCGTATGGCAGATATGATTTCTCCTGAGTCAAGCACCACTGCTTCACCTGTTGAAACATCCGTTGCAATGCATTTAAATGGAATTTCAAATTCATTAAATCTCTTTATTTTGTAAACAGGAAAAAGAAGCTCGGAAAATTTTAGCCATAGTTCCTGGCCTTCCAAAACACCTGTCGACAGGCGAAACCAGTTATTCACCCAGGGAAGCTCTATATCGTATTTATAATATTCGCTTTTCTCTTCCATGGTAATGCTTCGCAATGACATCTGATTTGATAAAAGAAGATCCCAGTCAATGTCTTTCGCGAGTTTCTCTATTGAATCCGCAGAGTACCCGACAGCGTACAAAGCCCCGATGATTGCGCCCATGCTGGTGCCCGTTATATAGTCAATTCTCAATCCGGCTGAATCAATGGCTTTTAAAATGCCAATGTGCGCTAGCCCCTTAGCTCCTCCACCACTTAATGTTAGTCCTATTTTGGGGCGCTTCCGGAAACTGCTGTCCTGTGCGCTCAGTCCGACGGGAAAATAGATCAGCAAAAAATAAAGAAGGAAATATTTCATGAAAGAATGGAAGCAGGTTTGAGGTTCTTTAGAGCGAAGTTAAGTTTTAAAGCTGAAACAATCTTTAGTAGTATCGCGCTTGCATTTACCAATGATAAATTATATCTTGTCATCTTACTTATGAAAACCAATTTTATACAACTACTTTCTAAAAATCCGCATATTTTTCAACTTAAGTCTCTTCATTCAAAATCCGTATTTACTAATTATTAAATATCACACTATGAAACAACCAAAGTTTGCAAAATCTTTTTTGCTCGCAGCAACCCTTGTGACAGTTTTTGCCTGTACTAAAACCGGACCAACGGGAGCAACCGGTGCAACAGGAGCTACCGGACCCACTGGACCAACTGGTGCTACCGGTGCTACTGGTGCTCAAGGAGACACCGGTGTGGCAAATGTGCAATACAGCCAATGGACAGATATCATATGGACTAAAGCTCCGTCGGGCTCGGCAGTATCTCAGCAGATTTCTGCTGCTGCGATCACAGGCCAGATTTTGGATTCAGGATTTGTGCTGGTTTATATTAGAGCCGACAGCTCAGTAAACTCACCTGACTTGCTCCCTTACACCGCATTTGTTAGTGGGTCAGCGGCATTTGTTATTGAATCTGTTTTTCAGGCTGACGGGGGAGGCCTTACCATTCAGTCAAGTACTCCAATAGGCATTCCGTTAGGCGCTGCCGATATTTATCCTAATGCGCAGGTACGCTATATTGTAGTGCCTCCGGGTGTTGCGATACCAAGCAGTATCAGTTATCAAAAAATTTCCCAGATGCTACATATTGTGAACTAAAGAATCCCAAAATGATCAATAAATAAAAGAGGGCTGCAATACCACAGCCCTCTTTTTTATTTCAGTAACTTAATGTTGATCTGATTCAAGATCACTTTTCTAATTGCATAATTTTTTCAAACACTTCTTCATACTGTTTATTAAGAGAAGCCAGTTCAACTCCGGCTATTGCATGTTTTTTTTCAGCTTCCATAAATTTATTTTTATCAATATAGACGGAGGGGTCAGTCAATAGTACTTCCATCTCATTTTTCTGCTTTGTAAGAATTGAAATTTTTTCTTCTAGTTGCTGAAAGATGCGCTGCTGTTTTTGCAGTTCTTTTTTTTGCTCTTTATTAATGGAAGATTTATTGTCGGTGCCTGATAAGCGTGCGCTGATGACGGGTTCCGGCTCAGGCTTTTTTAGTTCATCTTTAACTGATTTATCCATCACTGTATTTCGTATATCGAATATCTTTCGTTCTGCCATCCTCTCTTTCCACTCAACCCATTCTGTATAAGTTCCCTTGAATTCTTTGATCTGATAATTTTCTATTTCCCATATTTTGTTTGCTGTTTTTGAAATAAAATAACGGTCATGGCTCACTAATATAAAACTGCCTTCATATTTGTTCAATGCCTCGATAAGCAAATCGCAGGAATGCATATCCAGATGATTCGTCGGTTCATCCAGCATCAGAAAATTGGCTTTGCTCACAATAGTTTTAGCGAGTGCAACCCTGGCTTTCTCTCCGCCGCTCAACACTTTGATTTTTTTCTCTACGTCATCGCCGCTGAACAAAAAGCATCCCAACAGAATCCTCAGTTCCAATTCGTTTTTCTGGCTGCCGCACAATTTCATTTCATCCAGCACAGTATTGTTCACGTCAAGTGCCTCCAATTGATGCTGTGCATAAAAACTTTCTTCTACGTTATGGCCCCATGTTCTTTCGCCATCAAATGTTTCCACGCCGGCGATGATCCTTAAGAGCGTTGATTTCCCCTTGCCATTTGCACCGATCAAAGCAATCTTATCTCCTCTGTCTATTTCAGCAGATGCGTTCTCAATGATTTTTATATTACCGAAGTTCTTGCTTACATTTTTTAATATTGCCAGCACACGGCCCGGAGTTTTATCAACCCTGAAATTTATTTTGATATTTGGTCTTTCAATTTCTACGTCTTCTATTCTGTCTAACTTATCAAGTCGCTTCATAGCACTTTGTGCTGCAGCAGCTTTGCTGGCTTTTGCCCTGAATCGTTCAATGAACCGCTCCTGCTGACGTATATAGTCTTTCTGATTTTCATAAGCGCGTTGCTGCAATTCTACCCGCATCTCTTTTTCCGTTTCATAAAAATCAAAGTTGCCATTGTAAATGTGTAGTTCTTTCTGATATACTTCTACAATCTTCGTAACCATGCGATTCAAAAAATATTTATCATGGCTCACGATGATCACAGAACCCTGATAGTGGACCAGATACTTTTCGAGCCATTCGATAGAAGGGAGATCCATGTGGTTGGTAGGCTCATCCAGCAATAGCAAATCGGGTTTTTGCAATATCATTTTAGCAAGAAGCACTCTCATACGCCATCCACCGCTGAACTCCCTGAAAGGTCTTTGCAGGTCGGCATTTGCAAAGCCCAAGCCTTGCAGCACTTCTTCTGTCTGGTGATGGATATTGTAACCACCAATTACATCCATTTCGTGCAGGCTGTCGGTATATTGATGGAGAAGTTCTTCGTTCTCAGGATTTTTTTCCAGTTCAATCCCAAGCCTTTCAATATCTTTTTCCAGTTGTAGCACTTTCTCAAACGCGCCCATCGCCACTTCCAGAATGGAACCATTGGTATCGAAGCTAAGCAAGTCCTGATGAAGATAGCCAATCGTTGTGCTTCGGCTTCTTTCCACTGTTCCTTCCGATGGCAGGTATTCGCCCACAAATAGTTTGAGCAAAGTAGATTTGCCGGTACCGTTATATCCGATCAGGCCAATCCGTTCATTGGGTTGGATGTGCCATGTGGCATCTTTCAGGATTGTTCTTGCCCCAAATTCAAAAGTTACATTCTGCAGTCCTGCCAGCATAATTCATCAAAAATTTTTTGTTAAATGAAGCTGCAAAAGTAATGCAAACAAAGGGTATAATTTTTAAGGATTAACTTAGCGCGGGAATTTCACACAACGAACGCAACGTGTGCCAAGGGCGCAACGTTTTTTGTTTCTTTGTATTCTTTGTCTCTTTGTGTGAAGCAAAAATAATTTATGAAGAAACTGCTTTTGCTAATAGCCGTTGCCTGCGTTGCTGTCATTGTTGCATGGAAGCTCTTTTCAGGCAATGAGGCCAAAACTGTAGAAGAACCTAAAGACCAGCCTTTGGTGATCAACAGCAACTCTACTGTATTCGATCGCTCTTTTTCGAAATTATTGAGCGATTATTATTCTATCAGCAAAGCTCTTGTAGAGTGGGATTCGTCTAAAGCTGATATCGCAGCGAAAGCTTTGGGGCAAAAAGCCGACAGCCTTCCTTTTTCAGAATTAAAAGGTGATTCATCTATCATTCTCACCGCTCAAAACCTTGCGACCAGCATCAGCAGCGAGATAAAAGGGTTTATAAGTGAAACATCTCTGGAACAGAAAAGAAGATCATTCAATATGCTTACAGATGAAATGTATAATATCATACGCACCGTGAGATTCAGCGGGCAAAAAGTATATTATATCAAATGCGAAAATGCATTCAAAGAATCCGGAGAAGCTTATTGGCTGAGTAGCACAAATAAAATCACCAACCCGTATCTCGGCAGCAACCACCCAACATATAAAGATTCCATGGTTAACAATGGCGATATCGTAGATTCATTGGATTTTGTAAAGAAATAGTATTTCAAGAAATAAGAAAATCTTCTGACTCCATACTTCTTCTTACTTTTATTTTCTTATTTCTAATTCATGAAACAACTGCTTATATTAGTACTGCTTCCAGCGTTTTCATTCAGCCAAAATTTCAATAAAGAGCAAATAGCCTCCTGGCAACAAGAAGCCCAGCGCGTGACAATTGTCAGGGATACGTGGGGAATACCTCATATTTATGGAAAGACTGATGCTGATGTAGTGTTTGGCTTGATGTACTCCGAATGTGAAGAAAATTTTGAGAGAGTTGAACGAAATTATCTGGAAGTGATGGGCAGGCTGGCAGAGGTGGATGGCGCAGGCAAACTGTACGATGATTTGCAGATGCAGTTAATTTATGACAGTACAGAAGCAAAAAAAGATTATGTCAATAGCCCGGAATGGTTTAAAAAGTTATTAAATGCTTTCGCCGACGGTGTGAATTATTATCTTGCCAAACATCCTGACATACACAAGCAAGTGCTGAATCATTTTGAACCATGGTTCGCCTTGATGTATACCGATGGTAGTATTTCGGCTACTGAGACGGGCGGACTCACCGCGCAAGACGTAAAAAATTTATACCCATTAAACAGTGTTCCTGCAACAGCTATGATTGACGAAGATAAAAATGCAAATCGTGAAATGCTCAGCGGTTCCAATGGTTTTGCATTTGCGCCTTCGAGAACGAAATCCGGTAATGCCATTTTGTATATTAATCCTCATGTCACTTTTTATTTCCGCACCGAAGTGCAACTGGTAAGCGAAGAAGGTCTTAATGCTTATGGCGCAGTTACCTGGGGACAGTTTTTTGTTTATCAGGGTTTCAATCAGCATTGCGGCTGGATGCACACATCAAGCTATGCAGATGTAGCTGATTTATATAAAGAGACAATTATTAAAAAAGATGATTCACTGTATTATGAATATGACAAACAGTTGAAACCAGTTAGAAAGAAGCAAATTATACTCCGGTATAAAAACAATGATGGCATTGTGCAAATTCCGCTTGCTATTTATTACACGCACCATGGCCCTGTGATGGGCAGTAGGGACGGCAAATGGCTTAGCCTGAAAGAGCACAATCGTTCTTACTCAGCTTTACTTCAATCCTGGTCGCGCACCAAGGCAGGGGGGTTTGATGAATTTAAAAAAATCATGGAACTCCGCTCAAATAATTCGAACAATACTGTATTTGCTGATGACAAGGGAAACATCGCGTACTGGCACGGAAACTTTATGCCTGTTAGAGACGCAAGCTATAAGTGGTCACTGCCGGTAGAAGGTTCTACATCCGCCACAGAATGGAAAGGTCTTCACACCGTGGATGAAACAATACATGTATACAACCCCGTTAGTGGTTTTATACAAAACTGCAATTCCACTCCCTTCACTGCATCTGGAGCAAGCAGCCCGAAAAAAACTGATTATCCTGCCTATATGTCTGCCGATGTACAGAACCCGCGTGCATTAAATGCTATCAGACTTTTTGACAATGATAAAAAATTCACGCTGGACCAAGTGATCGCCGCCGGTTACGATCATTATCTCTCTGCATTTGCTATTTTACTGCCATCTCTTTTTGATGCGTACAATAAATTGGATCAGCCAGATTCTTTAAAGAAACAGCTTGCTGAACCAATCCAGGTATTGCAAGCATGGGATAAGTATTCATCTGATAATTCTGTTGCTACCAGTCTTGCTGTATTTTGGGGAAATCAGATGGCATTGAAGATCGCAAAACTGCGGGAAGATGATGACGAAAATGACCAGATTGAATTGTTTAAGCTGCTCGCCAGGAAAACGCCTGCCAGAGAGCAACTGGAAATTCTCGTATCAGCAATTAAGATGCTCGAATTAAAATATGGCACATGGAATGTTGCCTGGGGGGAAATCAATCGATATCAACGCAATACCGGCAAAGTAAAAGCAATATTCAGTGATGACCTACCAAGCTTGCCGGTTGGCATGGCATCTGCCAGATGGGGCTGCCTGCCTGCATTTGAAAGCAGGCCATACAGCAATTCAAAAAAGCAATATGGCCTATCCGGAAATAGTTTTATCGCTGCCGTTGAATTTGGCAAAAAAGTGAAAGCAAAAACAATTGTAACGGGCGGTCAGTCAAGCGACCCAACCTCCATACATTTTACCGATCAGGCCTCCGGTTACATCAATGGCCAATTGAAAGATATTTTCTTTTACAAAGAAGATGTAATCCAGCATTCGGAAAAGCAATATCATCCGGGAGAATAAAACAACTCAGGGGTTGGGGGTTGGTAGTTAAGCTCACAACCCCAGGCTCCAAACTCTCGACCGCATTACTGTTTCCAGACATTATTGCTTTCGTCTGCATCCATAAAAATACCGCCGTTCAGTTCCAAAGATTTAATTTTCTTTTTTGTTGAAATGCTCACTGTGGCAAGCCTCTGGTTCTTTTCCCATATCGCCGGCGTTTGATGCAATATCTCTGAACTTCCATCAATATAATTTATGATTACGTTTACCGGAGACGCATAGCCGCCAATATTTTTTATTGATATCGCATAGCCGGTAGCTGTTTTTGCTACTTTTTCTATTGCCTGATCAATATAATAATTTGTAAAGAACCAGTTATTCCAAAACCAGTTCAGATTTTTGCCTGAAACGTTGTTGAATGTGTTAAAGAAATCCCAGGGTATAGGATGCTTGCCATGCCAGCGATTGATGTACTCATGCAGGCATTTTTTAAACATCTGATCGCCCAATAGATCTTTGATCGCAAGATATCCCAGAGAAGGCTTGCCATATTCATTATTGCCAAGGCCAATTCCTGTGAGCATATTTCCCGGAGTAATGATGGGAATGTCCTCTTCTGCTGAAGGGTCGTTGATCCACCCGCTCACACGAAATTGTTTGTACAGGTTTTCTGCAGCTTCGGTGCCCACATCCGCCCTGCCAATCAGCAATTCGAAAGTGGTTGCCCAGCCTTCATCCATAAAACCATAGCGTGTTTCATTGATGCCCATATAAAATGGGAACCATGTATGTGCAATTTCATGTTCGACCACAAATCTCGAAAAAGTGAGATCATCCGTTGTGCCATCGTTTACCATCATTGGATATTCCATATCCGCATACCCTTGCACGATAGTTGTTTTAGGGAATGGATAAGGTACACCCGGCCAATGATGCGACAACCAATCTAACGCATGACGTCCAAATTCCACCATATGATGGAAATCTTTAGCCGTATCATTGAATGCAGACTGCACGCTGGCTCTTCTGTGAGTGTCATCATCTACTATGACGCTTGATGCATCCCACACATAATGGTCGCTGATTGCGCAAGTCATATCACTGATATCGCCTGCAGTCCATTGCCATGTATTGACATCGTTTTGTGCCGTCACGTTTTTTGAAACCAGGTCTTCTTTTGTTGCAACATGAATAATTGAATCTGTATTCATGGATGTATTCAGCTTTTCAACATATGCGGGCTGCAACACTGCATTTGGATTTTGTAATGTACCTGTTGCCCAAACAATATAATTTTTAGGTGCACTGACTTTTAGTGTATAGTCATTGAAGTCGTTATAAAACTCCTGTCCATCTGTGAAATCCATTTTATCCCATCCGTCGCAATCATCGAACACAGCCACACGTGGATAGAAGTATGCAAGGAAATAAGTAGTCGAATCAATCATGCCCTCACGGCCGCTTTTTAATGAGATTTGATAATGCCAGTCAATATGCAGTTTCACGGAATCATTCGGCAGCAAAGGTTTCGGGAGATGAAAGTTTTGCCATGTGGAATGGTAAGGCGGATCCTGCCAGTTAATTTTTACATCATCTGCTATTAAATTATCAATGTGTGTTCCGGAAGTAAGATAATCGTCTGTGGCATCAAAAAGCCTTACTGAACCCGGTTTGTGAATATTTATGATCAGCTTGATAACCGGATTATTTAATGTATCCGGGCTGTTGTTGTAATAAGTAACATCTTCTGAACCTTTAATATTCCTATCGGGAGGCAACGCTGTAACAGAAATACTATACCTGCCATTATTCTGCCAATATTTTGCACCCGGTTTACCGTCTAAGGAACGAGTCCCATTTTTATATGCATGCTGCACGTTTCGGGGCATATACAGTTGCTGTGCATCTGCATGGATCAGAGCAACTAATAAAGTGGCAGAAAAAAGACGGATTTTCTTCATAAAATTTATTTTATGGGAAAGATAAAAACAAAGCGTTGCAAATATCTCTTGTTTTGATGAATGGGTTTAGCTCAGGATAAACACTCAATTGGCTTTGGGATTATAGACAAATTTTACCGCTGCACTTTTTTGCTCGCTCGATGAGAGATAAACATCCGTTTTTTTGCTTCCGGCAGTAACTGTCATCAATGCTGTGTTAGGTGGTATTGTGCCGAGGTTATCAGCATACATTACCAGTTCATATTCTGTTCCGGGGAACGCATTGAAATAAATAGTGAGCGGTTTTAGGGTTAAGCATTGGCGGTAAAGCAGCAATTTATTATTTATAAGAACTGTGATGGTGTCATTATCAATTTCTGCATCATCATAGAACTCCAGTTTAATTTTTGGCGAATCAAGCGCTATCGTTGTTTTTAAATCTAGTACTCTTGGTTGCAGTTGAAGGGTTTGCTGTATGCGTGCAAGCTCATCATTTTGATCGATATCAACAGGAAAATCAGAGCTTGCAGATTTTTTCAAAATGATTTTTCCCGGTGGGCAGGCGTTTTTCCTTTCCTCGAGATGCCCTTTCAGGTCGCCTTCAAGAATTTCATCATTATCTTTTTTTGAATAAACAAGATCGTAGGTCTTAATACAAGGAGCACAATCAGCAGGTATTTTGGATTGAAGGACTTTGTTCTCTATTAAAACCAGCCTGTGTGTCTGAGGGTTATATTTTCCGGTGAAACTTAGTTTGACAAATTTAGAGGTATCATAATAATCGTATACTTTGCCGGTGATATTATTATCTGAGAAATTTATCTGAAGCTCCAGGAAATATTTTGGGTAACAGCCTCCGGGGCCTTGTGTGAATGTTCCTTTCCATATCCCGTTCAGGTCATCTGCAAAAAGAAAACGGGGAAGCAAAAATATTAATATTGAAAGAAAAAATTTCATTTGCAAATTTATCGGAAGTTAGCAGTTAGGGTGAAATTGAAGCAATAAATTATGGTGAGTGGTGAAATAAAACTTTCTTGACAATCGATACCCACAATTCACAACTCAGCTCTGACATTTATTTGCTCTTCTCAAATTTAAAGACAACCGTGGCATTCTTTTGCTCAGTGGAAACTATGCGCACTTCGTATTGTTTATCACCTGCCTGCACAACCATCAGCGATGTGTTAGGAGGGAACAGTCCTTCATTCTCAGCAACCATCACTACCTCATGGTAGTCATTGGTCTCATCCAGATGCAACTTCACTATGATAGGTTTGTCTGTCAGCATCGCATGATAAATCACATTCTTTTTATCAACATAAACAGAAACAGTATCGTTATCAATGACTCCATCATCATAAATGCGGAGCTCAACTTCATTGGTATTTACCGTTATTGTCTTAACCAACTCATTTTGCCTGCTGGTCAATACTTTTGGCGCTATCAATACAGGCGCTGGTTTCTTTTCAATCTTAACAATGGAATCAGCTTTAATGGGCGCAATGATTTCTTTTGGCTCGTTTGTTTTTGCCAGCGCAGTTTTGGGTGCAGGTTTTGCAACAGACCGCTTTGCCATGTTATTCTTTGTTGCATAAGTTTTTGCAACTGAAGAAAGCTTTTTTAATGCACTATCTGTTTTAGTTATGACAGGTTTTTTAACAGGTTGTTTTGCGATAGCGATTTTTGCAGTATTAGTTTTTGGTGACTGGGGGGCAGGGCTAACAACTGTTTTATGTTTTTCTCTTTCTATTTCTTTTTCGCGCTTTTCTAAAAATGGCTCCTTGTTAAAATCAGAAGTTGGCACTTTATGCAAAAAAACAATACCACCTTCCGATTTGGATGAGTCGCGTATGTTCATGCTTGTATATGTGCCTTCTAAAAATTCTTCATCACCTAATTTCGAATATCTCAGAAAATAGGTCATCGAAAATACATCACCTCCTAAATCCGTTCTTATATCAACGAGCTTTAGCTCGCGTATCAATGCTTTCTTTGTATTGGGATTCATTGTGCCATTGGCCTCTGCCTTTGCATAAAAGATTGTGCTTAAATAAGAATAAGTCACTGCCTGAAAAGTGGTTCCGTGTTGAGCTATTTGCACTTCAATCCGATATCGTTCATAATTGCTATTCATCCTTTTAAACGAACTGTTAGAACTAAAATGCCCGCGCCATATCCCGGTTAAATCCTGGGCATTTGCAAGGCCCGCGACCAAAAAAAGTAAAATGACAGCGTAAATCTTTTTCATTTCTTCACTTTTCATAAGCGGCAAATTAGCCAAATATTTTTTTCTAAGAATTATTTCGTAAATGTTATCTGGCAAGAGTTTGTTAAATTTGCGGCTCTTTGAAGAAAGAAATTCTGGTAAAAAGAAAGATGGGGTATAAGTCCGGAATGATAATATTTCATTTTAATTTTTAAATGCTATCAACACTAAAATCAGACAGGCACAATGATTAAAATTACTTTTCCAGATGGAGCAGTGAGAGAATATGGCGAAGGGATCACAGCATTGGAAATTGCTAAATCCATCAGCGAAGGCTTGGCAAGAAAAATATTAGCTGCCAATGTGAACGGACAAGTGCAGGATGCAACAAGACCAATTTATCGTGACGCATCTTTGAAACTGCTTGCCTGGAGCGACAATGAAGGCAAATCAACTTTCTGGCATTCTTCTGCACATTTGATGGCAGAAGCTGTTGAGTCATTGTTTCCCGGAACTAAATTTTGGGTTGGGCCGCCAGTCGAAAATGGTTTTTATTATGACATGGATTTGGGCGGTCGCCAAATCACCGAAGAAGATTTGAGAAAGCTGGAAACGAAGATGGCCGAGCTTGCAAAGAAAAATGAAATATATGTGCGAAAAGAAATACCGAAAGCAGAAGCAGTTAAATATTTTGCTGATAAAGGCGATGAATATAAATTAGACCTGCTGCAAAATCTGAACGATGGGGAGATCACTTTTTACACGCAGGGAAACTTCACTGATCTCTGTCGCGGGCCTCATATACCGAATACCAGTTTTATAAAAGCCATCAAGCTCACCAATATTGCCGGCGCATATTGGAAAGGTGACGAGAAGAACAAAATGCTGACAAGGGTTTATGGCGTTACCTTTCCTTCCCAAAAAGAATTGGATGAGTATTTGCTGATGCTTGAAGAAGCAAAGAAAAGAGATCACAGGAAATTAGGCAAGGAACTAGGCATATTTACCATGGACGATGATGTTGGGCCAGGATTAGCTTTGTGGATGCCCAACGGAACCATCATTATCGAAGAATTAGAAAACCTCGCAAAACAAACAGAATCAGCAGGGGGCTACAAGCGTGTCGTGACGCCGCACATAGCTAAAGAAAGTTTGTACATCACCAGCGGGCATTTGCCTTATTATCAGGAAAGCATGTACCCGCCAATGGAGTTGGAGGGAGTGAAGTACTATCTGAAAGCGATGAACTGCCCGCATCATCATAAAATATTTTCGGCAGAACCTAAAAGTTATAAAGATTTGCCTCTGCGTCTGGCAGAATATGGCACCTGTTATCGTTATGAGCAAAGTGGCGAATTGTTCGGTCTCATGCGTGTTCGATGCCTGCACATGAACGATGCGCATATCTATTGCACCAAAGAACAATTCTATGATGAGTTCAAAGCGGTGAATGAGATGTACCTGAAGTATTTTAAGATTTTTGGTATCGATAAATATGTCATGAGGTTAAGCCTTCACGAACCTTCGAAGCTTGGAAAGAAATATGTTGATGAACCAGCGCTTTGGAAAGAAACAGAAGCACTTGTACGCGATGTTTTAATAAGAACAAATACCCCATTTGTAGAAGTGCCTGATGAAGCCGCATTTTACGGGCCGAAGATTGACGTGCAGATATGGAGCACCATCGGCAGAGAATTTACATTAGCTACTAACCAGGTAGACTTTGCGCAAGGTCGCCGTTTCAAATTGGAGTTCACCAATAAAGATAACCACTCCGAGACACCATTGATTATTCATCGGGCGCCGCTTGGCACGCATGAAAGATTTATTGGTTTTTTGCTGGAACATTATGCTGGTAAGTTCCCGGTTTGGCTGGCACCTTTGCAGGTAAAGGTTTTGCCTATCAGTGATAAATTCATGGATTATGCACAAACTGTTTTGCAATCACTGAAAAATGCGGATATTCGTTGTGAAGTTGATGATCGTGGCGAAAAAATAGGGAAGAAAATCCGAGATACAGAGCTTGCAAAAGTACCATATATGCTGGTGATAGGAGAGAAGGAGGTAAATGAAAATAAAATCTCAGTGCGGCGACAGGGCAAAGGAGATATTGGAACAAAAAATGTAGTTGATTTTATCAAGGAGGTCAGAACAGAGATTAAAGAAAGAGTATAGCATCGCCTTTCCCTAAAAGGTGAATATCAATAAAACAAAAAACAATAGCTCTTTGTAGGGATAGAGCTTCACTTAAAAATCGTAAATGGCATTTCCACCGAGGCCTCCCAGAGGCAGCTTTAATCCACGTTTTAAAAAAGAACAACAGCAGGAACACCGCACCAACCATATGATACGAGTGCCACAGGTGCGATTGGTTGGGGACAATATAGAAGTAGGTGTTTATTCTATACAGGATGCCCTGAAATTCGCGCAGGAACAGGCGCTTGACCTGGTAGAAATTTCTCCAAACGCTGACCCGCCCGTTTGTAAAATCATTGACTATAATAAATTTCTATACGAAAAGAAGAAAAAGGAAAAAGAAATGAAGGCCAAGAGCAAGGCCTCCGAAGTAAAAGAGATACGCTTTACGCCCAACACAGATGACCACGATTTCGATTTCAAGGCAAAGCATGCGGAGAAATTTTTGAAAGATGGCAATAAGGTTAAAGCCTATGTGCAGTTTAAAGGCCGTGCAATTCAATTTAAAGAAAGAGGTGAATTATTGCTATTGAAATTTGCGGAAAGGCTTAATGAAACGGGCGTTCTTGAAGGGATGCCAAAAATGGAAGGAAAAAGAATGTTGGCCATTTGGGCACCGAAGCCACAGAAGAAAAAGCAATAGTGAAGAACCAGAAAAGAAGATTCAAGGCACAAGGGCTTAACAATATAAATCAGCCGCATCTTTGGTGCGGTTTTTTATTTTAGTTTCCCGCAAAGAGCAAAGGAGCAAAATTTTTACAACAACTTTGTCTCTTTGTATTCTTTGCCCCTTTGTGTGAAATATTAATAAAAACCCCTAACTTTGCGCTCCTTTAAGGAAAATTGCTTTCATCGTAAATGAAAAGCAACATTGCCCAAACGGCCCCATAAGTCTCTGCCAGTGCGGAGCGCCAGCAGGGTGTAATCATAAAGCATATTAAAAATGCCTAAGGTAAAAACTAATTCCAGTGCCAAGAAAAGGTTCAAAGTAACAGGCACCGGAAAAATCACATTTCAGAAAGCTTTCAAGCGCCACATCCTCACAAAAAAGTCAAAAAAACGCAAGCGCCTCATGAACAAGAAAGGTGAAGTAAGCGGGCCTAATTTAGATTTCGTAAAACGCCTGTTGAGGTTGAAATAGACAGCTTTAAACTTATCACTTACAACTTTAAACTTATTAATATATGCCACGTTCAGTAAATGCAGTCGCTTCAAGGGCACGCAGGAAGCGCATTTTAAAAGATGCTAAGGGGTTTTACGGCAAGCGTAAAAACGTTTATACCGTTGCCAAAAACGTCCTCGAAAAAGGGTTGACCTACCGTTATGTAGGCCGCAAATTAAAGAAAAGGGAATACCGCACTTTGTGGATCGCCCGCATCAACGCAGCCGTCAGAGCTGAAGGATTGACCTATTCACAGTTTATACATAAATTAAACCTGAAAGGGATCACGCTCGACAGGAAAGTGCTTGCCGATTTAGCGATGAATGAGCCAGAGACTTTCAAGCAGCTTATTGCTTCAGTAAAATAGGGCCTCTGCGAAAGCTTTTCAATATGCAAACCGAAAGTAATGTAAACTTTCGGTTTTTTTATTTTTAGCCGCAGACTCACAGATCAGGTGATGAGCTTTACGATCCAATCTGTGAATCTGTGGCAATAACGGTATTCAGGTTTTATTAATTTCATAATATTCATCAGCTTCTTACATTTGTACCGCTTTTGAAAAAAATTCAGCCTCTAAAATTTATCAACTGGAAAATTCAATGAACAATACGTACACAGACCTGGTAAAACAGACTTTTAATTTTCCCCAGGAAGATTTTGAAGTAGTAGATAATTACCTTGAATATAATAGAGTTGACCTCAAAGCTTTGATTGATAAGTACGGGACACCCATGAAGCTTACTTATCTTCCTAAGATCGGCATGCAGATCAACAAGGCAAAGAAGATGTTTGCGACTGCGTTTAAGCGCCACCGTTATGAAGGCAAATATTTTTATTGTTATTGTACAAAAAGCTCTCATTTTTCATTTATCGTAGAAGAAGCGCTGAACCATGAAATACACCTCGAGACTTCTTACGCTTACGATATCGATATCATCAAAAAACTGTATGCCCGTAAGAAAATCAACAAGGACATTTTCATTATCTGCAATGGCTTTAAGCAAAAGCCTTATATCAGCCGCATCGCATCTCTATTGAACACCGGTTTTAAAAACGTGATCCCCGTCCTTGATAACAAAGAGGAATTGCAGCAATACAAAAAATCAGTGAAGGTACCTTTTAAATTAGGTATTCGCATCGCTGCCGAAGAAGAGCCAACCTTCCCATTTTATACAAGCCGCCTCGGTTTCCGACCAAGAGATGTGTTGGAATTTTATGTAGATAAGATTGAAGGGAATGAAGATCGCTTTCAACTAAAGATGCTCCACATTTTTTTGAACAAAGGTATCAAGGACGATATCTATTATTGGAGCGAATTGAATAAAGTGATCAATTTGTATTGCCAGCTTAAAAAGATTTGCCCTGAACTGGATTCAATAAATATTGGTGGTGGCTTCCCTATAAAACATTCGTTGGGCTTTGAATACGATTATCAGTTCATGATAAACGAGATTGTCGGCAACATCAAGAAAGCATGCAAGAAAACAAATGTGCCTATGCCGAATATTTTTACAGAATTCGGCAGCTATACTGTAGGAGAAAGCATGGCGCATATCTATAGCGTGATCGGGCAAAAAATGCAGAATGACAGAGAGACATGGTATATGATAGATTCTTCTTTCATCACTACATTGCCCGATACATGGGGAATTGGCGAACGGTTTTTAATGCTTCCTATCAACAAGTGGGACGTGGAATACCAGCGTGTAGTGCTGGGGGGTATCACCTGCGACAGTCATGATTATTATGATTCAGAGGAACATATCAATGAAGTATTTCTTCCAAAACTGAATAACGGCGAGCCGCTTTATCTGGGGTTTTTTCATACTGGCGCTTATCAGGATCAGATCAGCGGTTATGGTGGAATTAAGCATTGCCTGATCCCCTCGCCGAAACATGTAATAATTGGGAGGGATAAAAATGGCAAGCTTGTAGATTGGGTGTATGCAAAAGAGCAGACCGCTCAAAGTATGCTTAAGATTTTGGGATATAAATAGGGTTCAGTTGAGAAGTTGATGTGGTTTGTTAGTTATAATAAAATCTGCAATATTATTTTTTTGTAAAGAAAACAAATCAATGAAATATTTGCTTCCTCTGATCAGCGTTGTTTTTTATCATGCTGCAAATGCGCAATCTGGAGAGGATTCTGTGAAAGCAACAGTGAACCAGCTATTCGCAGCCATGAAAAATGCGGACTCATCATTATTGGTAAATAGTTTTGCGGATAGTGCCATTCTGCAAACCATTGTGAACAGCAAAGAAGGGAAGGTTGAAATAAAAAATGAATTGGTTTCTGAATTTGCCGGTTTCATAAGCAAACTGCAAAAAGATGTCGCCGATGAAAGGATTCAATTTGATGTCTTAAGAATTGACGGTCCTTTGGCCATTGTTTGGGCTTCGTATAAATTTTATTATAAAGGAAAATTCAGCCATTGTGGCGTGGATTCTTTTCAACTCGTAAGAGTCAATGGCAAATGGAAAATCGAGTACCTGATCGACACCAGAAGAACACAAAACTGTGATTAGGAATACATTTGAAATATATCTTCTTTTGTTGAAGTTCTCCACATTGAGAGAGCGCATTGTTTCAAATCCCAGGGCAAAATATTAAATTATTGCACGCTTCTCCAAAAGCTTACGGCTCGCTGCTTTTCACTACTTTTGCAGCGCATTTAAACTCAGGAAAACGGAATGAAGAATATCAGGAATTTTTGTATCATCGCGCATATAGATCATGGTAAATCCACCCTTGCTGACAGGCTTTTGCAAATGACAGGCACCATTAGCGACCGGGATATGATGGATCAGGTGCTGGATGATATGGATCTTGAAAGGGAAAAAGGTATTACTATCAAAAGCCATGCGATTCAGATCAATTATCCCTACAACGGGGATACTTATACGCTGAACCTGATTGACACACCTGGGCATGTAGATTTCAGTTATGAAGTGAGCCGCGCACTGGCTGCATGCGAGGGTGCGTTGTTGCTTGTGGATGCGAGCCAGGGGATTCAGGCACAGACCATTTCCAATTTGTATTTGGCAATAGAAAATGATCTTGAGATCATTCCTGTCATCAATAAAATTGATATGGACGGAGCGATGGTTGATGAAGTGCGTGATCAAATCATTGAACTGATTGGTTGCAAGCCGGACGATATTTTGCT
>Ga0302280_1000448_pt1 | contig 36483 bp, 71 predicted proteins | sample III_Fen_E1_1_FD_198771 | JGI IMG/M metagenome (GOLD analysis project Ga0302280, IMG submission 198771) | Peat permafrost microbial communities from Stordalen Mire near Abisko, Sweden - III_Fen_E1_1 | ecosystem: Environmental > Terrestrial > Soil > Wetlands > Permafrost | place: Sweden: Abisko... | reverse complement strand
ATTACTGCAAATATCATTGGGTCAGCTTCTCTTAATCTATTGAAATCCGGCGACGCTATGACCGGCATTCTCAATATGAACGGTAATGAGATTGTTAACGTCCCTACCCCTGTTAATCCTGGAGATGTTAGTAATAAGGGCTATGTTGATAATTTCGCTGTCGGTATTATTCCTCAAGCGAACATTCTCGCTGCTAATTTAATGGATGACAGTCTCTCCGCACCTCCCGCATTTCCCATCATCGGAGAATCCTATATTATTGGGCCGTCTCCAACTGGCTTGTGGGCTCCCTTTGGAGCAGGACGACTTGTCTATTGGAGCGGCTCACAGTGGTTAGACGAACTTCACAGGATGGTTGAGATCGGTGATAGGTTTGGTGTCAATTTCGATCATCTTGGCGCACCTATAGGTGGAAGTTTTGTCGGTAAACAAAATAATATAGTTACAGTAACGAACGCCACACCTGGATTCTACTCCTATTCCTATCAAGTTCCTCAATTTAGATGGACCGTTTTGGACGCTAATCCGTCTTCTCATAGTATCGGAACAACTTGGTACTACGATGGAACTGGTTGGGTTATTTTTAATATTAGCTATGTTGTTCAACCTGGTAACGGTATCGGTATTAATGAAGAGGTTGTCAGTACTCTCTATGACGGCACAACTATTGGCATTAATGGAAGCAACGAACTTACGGTTATCTCTTCGCCGAGCTTTAGCGGCTCCCTATCCGGCGACGTAACTGGCACTCAAAGTTCTACGGTCGTTGGACATGTTGGTGGTCAAACTGCTGCGGCTGTTGCAGCTGCTGCCGTTGCTGTTGCGGCCAGTACCTCAATTGACACCCCCTCTACTTTAGTTGAAAGAGATTCTTCTGGTAATTTCTCAGCTGGGACCATTACTGCAAACTTGACCGGTAATGCGTCTACTGCCACCTCTACAACGAATTTCAGCGGCTCCCTATCTGGTGACGTAACGGGCACTCAAAGTGCAACTGCAATTTCGTCTAACGTCGTTACAAGCAAGCTTTTGACCAGTTATGCCGTTGGCGCAAATTCTCCAATCCTCTCTACAGATTCTATTTTACAAGCTTTCGGAAAAGTCCAAGGCCAAATTAATGATAGCAATTTGACGGCCATTACGTCTTTAAATGGTGACGTTACTGCAGCTGGTCCAGGACCTTCAAGTTCAACGGTAAATTTTGTTGGTGGAAAGACTGCTTCCGACGTAGCCGCTGCAACTGGAACCGTAGATAATGCTAGCGCTTCTAATGTCCCTTCGACTCTCGTTAAGCGCGATAGTTCTGGTAACTTCTCTGCTGGAACTATTACTGCAAGTTTGTCTGGTAGTGCAACGTCCTTTACTGGCTCTCTGTCGGGAGATGTTACTGGCACACAAAGTGCAACTGTTGTTTCTCTTGTGGGTGGAAAAACAGCGGCGGCTGTGGCTTCGGCAGTCACTACTGTTGGAGCTGCCACTAACTTGGACACTCCATCCACCTTGGTCGAAAGAGATTCTTCTGGTAACTTCTCTGCTGGAACCATCACCGCAAACTTGACCGGTAATGCTACCACTGCTACTACTTCGGGTAACTTTACTGGCTCTCTGTCGGGAGATGTTACTGGCACACAAAGTGCAACCATTATCTCTGTCGGTGCTGTTACCGATGCAAAAGCGAGTTTGGCCGATAAGCCATCGGTATCGGTGGTCTCAACCTCTAATCAGGCTCTTTCCGGGCTTCCAACTATCGATGGTGTAACTACCACAGTAGGAATGTTGGTTCTTCTTGCCTCACAGGGTACCGCATCTCAGAATGGTCCTTGGGTTATAGCTAGTGGGTCGTGGGCTAGACCTAGCTGGTATCCAACTGGAGGTATCACCCAGGCCTTCCAATTTATTACTTGCTTCGTGAGACAAGGCCTTGTTTATCAAGGAAGTACCTGGACACAAACTGCAGCAGCTCCAATTACCATTGACACCACGTCTACATCTTGGATCGAGGTTCCATTTGCTCTCAGTGGTTCGACAGTAACGGGGATTTTGCCAAATGCGAATACAACCGCTACCAACCTAAACACCCCTAGTACTATTATTTCCAGAGATAGTTCTGGTAACTTCTCTGCTGGAACTATTACTGCAAACCTGACCGGTAACGCTAGCGGAACTGCGCTCAATATTACCGCCGCGAGTAATAGCACTATCACTACTCTATCAGCATTGACAACCGCATCTTCACTTACCGTTACAGGTAACTGGATTTACACAGGGTAGTGTTTTGTTTGCTGGTGCTAGCGGACAGATTACACAAGATAATTCTCAATTTTATTGGGATGATACGGCCCATGCATTGGGTATTGGAACTATTCCTTCTTCTTTAGCTATTATAGATGTGGTTAATAATTCCGGAACAACTAAAACTGTTCAAGCAACGGGTTATGGCGGCACGGTTGGTTTCCGTGGTAGGTATGCAAACGGAACCCTATCTTTGCCAACCGCAGCTACAGCTGGAAATACTCTGAATTTGATGAGTGGTAGAGGATACGGAACGTCCCAGTTTGCCCTTGCAAGCACGGGCGCTTTTACTATTATTGCTGGTGAAACCTTTACTAATACTTCTAATGCAACATATATGACTTGGTTCGTAACCCCTACTGGTTCTGTAACTAGTGCGGAAGCGATGAGACTTAACTCCACTGGCAATTTACTTATTGGAACTACTACAGATAACGCAACAGATAAGCTCCAGGTTAATGGAAGTGAATCGATTTCTGGAAATACAAAATTAGCTACTGGTACTTCAAGTGTAGTCACTGCAGGGGGAGCGTCTTCCACCGCAATCCATCAGATTAATGGCGGCGTTAACTATACAACCAATACTGTTACGTCGAATTATTCAGTAGACAGTACAACCACAGACTATATTATCTATCCAAATAGTACCAGCTCTGCGATTACTATTACACTGCCAGCACCTACAAATGGTAGAGTACTGAATATTCAAGACCTATTTGGAAATGCCGCTGTTAATAATATCACCATTAAACCTCACGCGTCTGAAACTATCAATGGTTTGTCTCAGGTAGTGATTCTTACCAACTATGGGGGGGCAACACTGAGTTCTAATGGAGTCAATTGGGTAATGGAAAAGACCCCAACATCGGGTTTTTTATTTTTGACTACAGGTACCACGTACACCACACCGATTAACGTTACTCCTCAAACTCGATATAAGTTTACTCTTATTGGGGGTGGTGCGGGCGGAAGCGGCTCAAGCGCTGCAGCAAATCACAGTACGGGTGGTGGAGGTGGTGCTGGAGTGAGCGTATTTACTCAAGGATTGTCGGCCAGTACTTCCTATACTATATCTATTGGCGCGGCTGGAACCGCAGGTCCAAATGCTACCGTTGGGGGCGCTGGCGGAAATACTACTCTAGCTATAGGGGTTACAACTTATACCGCTGGTGGTGGACAAGCAGCTGCAGCAACGACCGGAAATGGCGGAACGGGCGGAACAGCTACGAACGGAAATATTAATATTAATGGTCAAGCTGGTGGAGGTTCTTCTACCGTAGCTACGGCTACGGGTGGTCAAGGTGGTAATTCTGCCTGGGCTTATGGTCTTGGTGGGGCAGTATTGGGTGTCGGTGGTAATGGTTTGACCGCTACTGGTTATGGCGGCGGCGGTAGCGGAGCTAATGGTTCTGGCAATACTGGCGGCGCTGGAACACAAGGGTGTATTGTCGTTGAGTGGTCCAACTAAACTCATTAGGAAATAATCAATATGTCCAATGTTTATGCATTAATCCAAAATGGTGTCGTTGTTAACACAGTCCTAGCAAATTCTACAGATCCACAAGATTCTAACTATACCTGGGTAAATATCACCTCTATTGTTCCTCAACCTAGTACTGGGTGGTCTTACAGCGGAACTACTTTTACTGGACTGTCTGCTCCTGCTCTAACTCCAACGCAGACCTACACGAACATAGTTTTGGCAGCAATGACTTTTGGTCAGCAGTTGATGGTACAATTTGCGGTGCAGAATATCTTAGCCGGTATTACCCAAGCTGGGCAAAGTGCTAATCTGCTCGCCTATACCGCAAATCTATCACAGGCCATTACAACTGGCTCTCTGTATGTAGCTATTGCACAAATTGAAGCTATGATTGCAGATACTAGTTCGGCTAAAACGAACCTATCTCCATTCATTACTAATGCCGTACTTTATATTTACCTTAACCAAATCCAAACATATTTAGGGATGCCCATCACGCCTAATCCTGGGAGTTAGAATTCTCACTCTCAATTTTTAGTGTTTCATTTATACTGTTGACTTTTCTCCATATTTGTGGTAACTTAGAGATTGTATGGTTGTATATAAAATAACTAATAAAATTAACGGAATGATCTATATAGGGCAAACGATTCAGCCATTAGAAGATAGAATCTACGATCATTTTAAACTGTATTCTACTTGTACCTATTTAAGTAATGCCGTAAGCAAATATGGCAAGGAATCCTTTTCAGTAATGATTATTGGTACGTACAGCAATTTAGAAGATTTAAATCTAGCGGAAGAGTACTTCATAAGCTGGTACAACACCGTAGTCCCTAATGGGTATAATTTAAAAAGCGGCGGAAACAATGGAGGAAAACTCCACGAGGAAAGTAAAACTAAAATCTCTATTGCTAACACGGGTAAAACACACACCGACGAAACACGAATTAAGATGAGTAAATCCCATACGGGAAAGGTTCTATCAGAAGAAACTAAGGCCAAATGCTCTCTTGCAAAAATGGGAAACAAGCCGTCTGAAGAAACTATTAAAAAGTTGTCTTTGGCAGCAACAGGTCGGAAGGCTTCCGCAGAAACTAAAGCTAAAATGAGTATTTCTCGTAAAAAAATAGGGGGAATTCCCCATTCAGAGGAATCTAAAAAGAAAATATCGATAGCTAACACTGGAAAGAAAGCATCCGAAGAAACCCGAGCAAAACAATCTGCTTCTAGAAAAGGAAAACTTCATTCAGGGGAATCTAAAAAGAAAATGTCAGCATTGGCTTCTGGCGAAAATAATCCTATGTTCGGCAAGCCAAGTCCTAATAAGGGTAAGAAATTAGGAAAAGACGGTAAATTCAGATTTCTTAAAGACTCAAACAAGGAATAGGGCATATATATGGACAGTATTATTGTTGGTTTTTCGCGACCTAAAAAAATCTTATCCCCTTTTTCTTGGCTTATCCGTTTGGTAACTTGGTCCCAATTCTCACACGCATATATTCGCTACTACAATTCGTACGCAGATAGATGGACCGTCTTACAAGCATCGGGCCTAGCAGTAAATTACATGGGAGGTACCCTCTTTGATACTAAAGAGGATATCTGCGCTGAGTTTGAACTTCCAATTTCGAGTGCCACTAAGCTTACTACTGTCCAATTTGGAATTGACAGGGTAGGACTTCCATATAGTATGGAAACGATCTTCGGCATTTGTTATGTTATGATCTTGCGCTTATTTGGCAAGAAAGTAACAAACCCATTTGCCAGCACGAGTAGCTTTGTGTGTAGCGAGTTGGTAGCTCAAATCCTAAACGAGATAAATGGAACGAACCTTGATAGTTCGACTATGACCCCTAAGGACGTTTACAGCTATCTTGTCTCTAAAGGGTATAAGCAGATTAGTGCCCAATAAGTTTGGCTGTCATAAAGCCAGCTCCGAGAACTGTAAGAGCGCCAAGTCCAAACATAATCCAATCATTGCGCTTAGAATCAGAATCGATCTTAGTCAATCGATCTTGACTATCGTCGGCTGTCTTTTGCCACAAAGCCACGCGTTGATCGCTGGTCGTAATAGCCAGATTTTTAAGTTGAATAGCGGCGTTCAGATCTGCGATTTGCTGAGTTTGAGTCGCAGTTGTCTGGACCAGATTTCCAACGCATAGGTGTAGGTTCAAAGGATACTCATAGCCTCCATCCGGGAGGGGCTTAACGAATTGCCAATCACAGGTAGTGTCGGCACGAGCAATATTACAAACCATAATCTGTAATAGAAGAATAAAAACAAGTAGTTTTTTCATTTTTTGTACCAATTTGGGTCGGTTACAGGTTTCTGACTGTCTGGCAGAGCATTAGCGTCCTTCACCAGGGCGTCAGCACTAGCGTTTAAAGCGCCTTCCTGGGCCTTGAGGGTATCATCCTTAGCGGTAGTCTGCTTCATCTCCCTTTGCCCCATATAGGTCAAAAGGAACTCCTTAAGCTTGGTCCATTCAAAGGCTACAACTAGAAGTAAGATCCCTAGCAAGAATATCTTTGACCTCTTATAGGTATCGATCAAATCCGTTTTAAAGGCAGTAAAGAATGCAAGTAGTTTAGCTTTCACTTGGATTGCCCTTTCAATGCTTCGACTTTAGAGGCGAGATGGTCCCTAACAATACCGCCCAAATGTACCATAGTAGCTGTTCCGAAAAAACTCACAGTGGTCGTCTTCATCAAGTCCACCATTTCTCCACCGGAGATATAGCCTTTAATTCTAAAGAAGGCTCCTAACCCTAAGAGAATTGCCATCACGGCGGTCTTGTTTACGTCAGAAAAAACTTCAATAAAATCAGTAAGCTGTTGAGTCATAGGGTCTCCTAACCCTGGTTATATCACAACTCTGCAATCTTATAGGGGGATATATTCTATGACCATAAGTAATGACACTATTGTAGCCGCTACTGGAGCCATCGCAGCCCTAGGGACCGTTTGGGCTATAATCCAAGGTATTTCCCATGGGCTTAAGCGTAGGAAGGCTGCTTATCGTCAGGCCATCATAGATGAAGCCAAAGCTGAGATGGAGCTGGTAAAGCTTCTCCTAGAAGAGAAGATCCGTAAGCTTGAAGTCGAACTTGAGACGCAAAAACAAGCTGTCCAAAGAGAGATGGCGCATATGGGCGAACTTTATAATGCAGAAATAAAGGTTTTGGGAGAAAAGATTGAAAATCTCAGGATCGACCTCCAGGCCCAACATGCTAATCTTGTTGGGCTTTTAACAAGGTTGGTTGATGCAAGATAGAGCTTAGTTATGACCATTGAGTTTGTGGTCCACAATATACCCGTATGCAGTAAGAGTTACGCCACCAATAGCGGTCACACTCAAACCAGCCCTATGAAGCAGGTAAAGCCCAAGAAGCCAATAGAAAAGGCCCGACATCTTAAAAAGCAATTTCATCATAGGTAAATTCCTCGCCTGACTGTTCTTCTCCGAGCCCGTCCTTCATTCCAAACTTAGCCCAAAACCCTTTGGCGGCATCTGTTACACCGATGGGTTCGACCTCATCGAAATGAGACTGAAGCTCTTTTATTACCTGCGAAGCGTAACCACGCTTTCTGAATTTGACGGGCGTGTCGAGCGTATCGACCAAGCATTTCTTACCCATGAATATCAGCTTTGCGCGACAGCCTATCTCCCATTCATTTTGAGAAGTGTCCCAAAACTCAAGCCACGCCTCGCCCTTCATATCTCCCGTATTTTTAATAAAAACTCTGTCAGCCATCTTGCACTCCTCTTACATCCACACAGGATTCTGTGATTTTATCCCTAAAGAAAATCATTTTACTTTCTTCTCAAGCGTTTAGGGTTCTTTGGACAACCCGCAAGATAGGCCATCTGGAGTTCCGACGCTACCCGATCACGAGACTCGGCTGGAACCAAAAGATCGGCTATCCAATCCCAATCAAGAGCTTTTCTGGCATCTTGCAGCTCTCTATTACGTTCAGAGCCCTTTATAAGAAGACACTTTTTACAGGTGACGAAGTGCCAGTCGTTCACTCCCCATCCTTGTTCTGGACCACCTGTCTGAGAACAAATTGGCCCTTGTTTTCTACTGCAAATAAAGTGTGACTTAACCATATTTCACCCAAAGGAATAGGCTCCTATTGTGTCTTCTAATAGTTGCAAATCTGCGTGGTCTACGACAAGATCCATAGCGCCGCCATCGACAAACAGCACCGAAATAGCCCTAAGACTTCTACCTTGGACTTGAACATCATCCGTGGATGCAGCCAAAGCTACCACATTATTAGGGGCGATAGTAACCCGACGATCATCTTCAGGCGTCTCACCATACGAATGAACTCTCAAAGTCTGCATTTCCATAAAATACCTCTTACATTCTATATCAGCTAACGTTAAAACCTTTTGACTGGGCCTCTTTCAAACTCAAACTACCACTCTTCTCATCTGGCTTCTTAGTTCGTTCATAGGCAAGTGCTTGATATTCCACAAAAGTTCCACGAGGAACTGTAATTTTATAGACCAAGAGAGTGTCTGGGTCCTGGAGATAAGAATTGACAGGAAGAACCAGCAAAGCCAATTGAAGCTCCTTCTTAGCCTTATCCATCTGTTCCTTGAGTTCTTCGTACCACTTAGCTGCCTTGAGAAAATTCACTTCTGGTTCAGTCATTTCTTAATTTTCCTTACTTGTTTTGGATGTAGAATCAGCTCATCGGTACTTGGATAGTCTACCCTTTTAACTCCGATGACACAAAACGCTTTTGGGTGATGCCCATTAGGATCTCGAAGAAGAGTAAGGGTAGCCACCTGGCGCATAGGCCTAAGACGAGAATCATAAACTACAACTCGTTCGCCGACCTTGAAGGTTTTGTCTTTTGATTTCGCTTGTTTAACTTGATCTGCCCAAAAGGATTCATCCCGTGCAGAACTGGTGGAGGCTTTAGTCTTACCCACTACTTTCTCCCAAGTCTTTCCTTCTTGGTCGTAGTCTGCCCGCCAGAGCCATTCAGTCGTAGCTTCGCCGTCAATGTAATAAGTAAAGCTATTAGAATATACGTTTTTAACAGTGGCTACGTCGCCTTTTTTGACTGAGCCTGCTTCTTGCGGGTTATTCTTCAAAATCTTGATTTTATCTCCACCCTTAACACTCATACAAAGTTCTCCTCAACCAAAGTCCAATTTGGATAGTCGTCTTTTTTGATAAATACTTCTTCCGTTCCACCTACAGCGGGGGAGTTATAGTTCCTATTCCAGTAGAGTACGTCGAGATCTGTCCCATAGTGCCCAACTTTATGGATATAGGTCACAACAATATCCATATCTAGGCAGTTCCTGTGTCTATATCTATTTGCCACCTTAAACATGTTACTATCACTCATACACGCTACTATAGCCTATCCAACAGGTAAGAGCAAGAAGTTTGTAATGGAAAGTATTGTTTCCAAAATAGCCGTTTTTGGTCATAATAGTTGCCATTATAAATGGAGTAAAACTATTATTAGGTCTTTTAGTAATGATTATGGGTAGTTATTGGGTTTCGATGATTTTTCTGAAAAATAATTGTAGTAACGGCTTTTCTTCATGATATAAGTTCGAAAAGAACACTTACTTTCTCTTTCTCTCGATCCAAGCGGGGAACGCAGTGACTAGCTTCCTCTCCAACTCTAGGAGAACGAGTATCGTTCGATGAACTATACCCTCGTTCTTTTTCTTGGCCAGCGCCGCAGGCAACCATAAAACAAAAAGCCGACGAACCTGTGGGGCGTTCTGTGATATACTTTCATTGAGGTTTTTATGCAAACTGACACAGATCTAGTTATTGAAGGCTCTACAGCTACTTGGACTATGAGTAACGTTCAAGGTCTCATTGGGGGAACCTACAACGGCACATTCAAGCTGAGATGTTTCCTGAGCCCTACCGAAGAACTTGGTGCTAGTCGCCTCTATAGAGAGCTTCTTGGTCCTCACGCATCCCTTTCATCGGAAGATGAAAGTTATCTCGCATATGCCCTCACCCAACTTAAGTATAGGGTTATCTCTGCCCCACCTTTCTGGTATACCCCCCAACAGGCCGGAGAGATGCCTGGTTCTATCCCCGATAAGAACGTACTATTGTTAGTATTGGATGCCAGTGCTAGAGCTGCTGCTGCCTTCCAAGCCAAGATGACCGCTGAACGCGATACCGTGCTAAAAAAGACAATCCAAAGTGCTGAAGATTTAATCCAACAAGAAGGAGACGAAGATGTGTAACGATCAAGCCGTAATTGATGCCCTTAACCAAACTATTAAGACTCAACAAGAACTTCTTAACTATTTGAAGGCCGAGATTGAACGGCTTAAGACTGCCACTTTTTATATCCCGCCACAACCCAATCAGGGAGCTGGGGGTGCAAGTGGACCTCTCTGGCCAAACATGCAACCTTTTATTGGAACCCCTCTTCCCCCAGGCCATCAGCAGTGGCCTTATAGTGTCGAGACCACTAGTAATTTGCCCTCTTCAATTGGAACCGTGACCCTTAATGGAGGAGTCACCACTACTGGTACGGCAACTATGTGCCCTTCTGTATGGACTACGGATCATATTTTGGGAGAAAATTTAAATGCTCACGAATCGGATAAGGCCCGATTTGCTCGTATGGACAAAAACGACGCTGGCCTATGAACTTCTACGACCTAATCCATCATGCCGAACTTCTAGCCATTGGGGTGGCCTTATCTCCAACGCCTGAATCGATCTATTCAATACGATGCAGAGAGTACTCTGATAGATTTAGAACGCCTCTGCATGAGGTCTACGATTTAGATCCTATGTTCGTCTTGAAGAACCTATACGAAGACAAGTATCAACCATCTGAAATTCACGATGAGATGGAAGACCTATTAGATAAGTTATATACTATGCAAGATCCAACCTATTCTCGTATGAACAAGCAGGACCTGGAAGATATGGTTGACGCTGTGATGAACAAAGAGATCAAGCGATTAGCCAAAACCAAAGATCCTATAACTGGTGAATTGAAAAATCCACTTCTGGCAAAAAAGACTTCTGATAAGGAAGTTAAGCCTATACCCCCCAAAGGGGGAAGTATGTCATTCGAATCGCTAGAGATGAGTGATGAGGCGGCTGAAGGGAATAAGGGCGGATTTAAGGACTGAGCCACATTGCGATTAGTAGAATTAGAATAACAATCCAGAGTAAGCTCATTTAATCCTCGTCTGAGTCTTCGTCTTCGTCAATGATTTCAAAGGTAAGAGTTTCGGACTCAATTAGTGCCGTTAGTCGTTCAAAAAGATCCGCCTGTAAGGTTTCAATGTCATCCTCGGAACCCTTAATTTTAATTGGTTGAACCAATACCTTCAAGTATTTCATTTCTTTTTCTCCGGAAAAACTCGACTAAAACAATCTGTTGGCAGCAGATACTTGCCATGGGTAGTATACTTCGTACCGTTTTCATCTATAACTTCAAAACTGTACTTTCCTTCAGCAATAATTTTAACAACAGTTCCTTCCATGGTATAGATGCAATCCCCTACTTTAGCGAAAAGATCGTGTTCGGGACCACTACAGTCACACCCCGACAGCATTAATAGAATGGGTAAGATGAGATATTTCATTTCTGGCTCTCCTGCATCAACTTAACAGCCAATCGAGTGCGCTCCTTAGTTCCCATAGAGACCGCATTCTTACCAAGCTTCTGATTGCTTGTAAGCTTGTTGTACGCCGCTTGCCTTTCAAGTGCCCGATCCAATCGTTCTTTTTGTCTGTTGGGGAAATTTTTACGTCCGGCCATTTTGCTTCTCCTTTGAGTTTTCGAGCATATATACTTCTGCGGCCTTATCGATTTCTGCAATATATTCTAACATTGCACTCCTGCAAAGATGCCAACTTTGAGGTTCATTGCAACCCAAAGTCTTTTCGTAAGATTTGGTCTTCTCTTCTTTAATGATCTGAAACCACTTATCTAAAGTCATATTCTATTCTCCTTAAAATTCACTTTTCAGTCCAACAAATCTTTCTCGACAATCCTAACACCGCCCCAGCCAAAGTCCAGTCATTTGGACGATAAGTATTTCTCCAGTTAAAATCAGGTAGCTTTCCCTTATAATCCTCAATTCCTTTAATAGCGCCTTCTAGCGATCTATGTAGAGATACGGTTCCGCTACAGTCGTTTTCGTACCATAGGACTTGGTATACTTTCATACGACCTCCTCCAAATTCACTTCTGGACTTTCATCTTCAACTTCTTCACTTTCGTCTACCAGGGCCTCTAACCCTAACTCAATAGCTGGAGCACACCGAAAGCAGTAGAACTTCTGATTTAGGACTTCTCCACGATAGACCAAAGCTTTACAATCGTCACAATCCCATGGTTCCAGGTCGGATCTAAGGATGAGACTCATCTTAGCACCTTCTCCAGGTAATTTTATTACATTTAGAACACGTTTTAGTCTGAAGACACATAGTTGTATTGCCCGCAAAGTAGCTAGAGGCTGGAACCGTTTGAATAGCCGACCATTTTGACCAAGCATGAAAGAACCAACAGCATTTCATACTTCCTCTACCACCACCCGAAATACCTTTGATTTAGATCTCTTAGGGATACAGTCAATCCTTTTAAGGTCTTCGATATCGTCTAGCGCCTGCTTTTTAGTCTTGTATAGATCGTGATCGTAAAGATTATAGAGAGCATCTCCCCAGGAATCGCCACGGAATTTGATAGTGTAGCCAAGAATCTTTTTCATAAAATTCACTTCCGAGTCTTTTTAGGTTTACTCACGTATTTTTTGCGGGACTTAGCATTCTCACCTCTATTTGGCGGACAGATAGGACATCTCAACAGTTCTCTACGCAACTTATTGTAGGCATTCGAGTTATCTTCCTTCTCGCGCCTAGACTTGCCTCTTTCTTTGCTCATGCTGTTTCCTCAAAATTAAGAGGTTCGATCTCCTCTTCCTCCATCTCGTATTCCTCCTCAATTTCTTCGGTCAGGGCGAAATCCACTTCTGGAAATTCAGCGTTCCCTTCGATAGAATCGACCAAGAGTCCTATCAATGCTTTGTGAGCATCTTCTTCGGTTTCACAACCAACAAGTTTTACTTCGAAACTGATTTTATAGAGTCCGTTCTTCATTTTCTCTCCTTACTATTTAACCCATGCTTTCTAAGCAATCGATTCAAATTAGCCTTATCTATTCCAATATCTTTAGCTGCATCCGTAACACAGTAGTTGTGGTACTCCAAGGCTTCAATGAGAAATTGCTTCTCCCATTGCTTCTTAAGGACAGCCAACTTATTGGTAGAGGGGGCTTTCATTCTTCATCTTCCTCTATCCACATATCGAAGTTTTCATAGGCCCATTCTTTCAGGAAAGTGTCTTTCTCTTCGTCACTAAGAGCTTTCCATTCTTCGTCATTAAGATCAAAGTCTTTTTTAGTATCGAACACTTCCGTAACTTTTGAATGAATATTTGCGTTGTTATTATTACAGAATTTGACCTTCACTCTTGACTCCTAATTGGTATTCCGGGTGGGAATTGAACCCACGACCTCCGAGATATAAGCTCGGCATTCTAACCACTGAACTACCGGAAATTTTTAATCATCGAATCCATCTTACTCCATGTACTCTCAAAGCCTGTTCTAGTTGTGCCCTATAGTAGGGCTCTGTATGAACCAACTCATCGTAAAACTGATTCCTCATAGTTTCTGAGATGGGCCATTCTTGCAGAATATAGGTAAGAGCCCATCCGGCATTAAAGTTTCTCGGCAACCTGCGTTCTTCCTTCATGGTCATTTGTCATCACCATCTGTAAGATATTGCAGATCGGCATTAGCAACTAGTTGGATAGCCTTGATCAATTGATCAGCATCGAAGTATCCAATGATCTGATCCCCATCTTTAGATCTTTCAATGGAGAGTCGAATCGTGCCTCTTTGTCCATCTAGGGTATCGGTTTGAACCTGGATATGATCTTCATCTCCTATACCGCCTACCCAAACCTTAACTGCTGTATATTCGTTACTCATCTGCATTCTCCTGTCCTATACCTATTGCATCCCTCGTGCCAGCTTGTACCCATTTTGAGTCGATATGGACCCATTATGACAACATACGTCCATACAGCTGCGAACTAGTTAGACACTACTTGCCAAGTTCGTGGAGTGTCCCTTCGCTAGATTCAATTATTCTTTTAGCAAATTTCTTATTACGCGAATTAAGTTGGGGACTTGAAAGTCGGCAATTGTTAGGAGTATAATGTCCTTCACTGTCTATCCTGTCTAATTGATATTTACGTGATTGAATAACAAAATCTTCCGTATCGATAGAATTCTTTATCAACTCCAAAGCCAACCACTTCCTAAAATTGTTTATATCGATTATCCATTCAGAGCATACCTTAATGCCCCTTTCCCCATAATTTTTATATGAAATATCTGTTTTTCTATAGCATCTCCCCATCATAGCATCATATTTTCTGCCTGAAATAAAAGTAAAGTCTTTTTTAGATTTAGACATAAAGTTCCTCAATAGCTAATTTCGCAATTTGATCCTACAGTGAAAGTACAACTAGCATTGATTCCATCGCTAGAGTATGTTCCAGGCACCACCTCAGTTAGAAATCCATCGTTCTGTGAATAAACTGCCCACAGGCTATTATTAATACAAAAAGCCACTTCCGCAAAGGTATTGGGGTAAGATGTTGTAACATTAGGACAAAATTGAACAGCATAAACCACAGTTCCGGGGGTTCCAGTCGCACCTTGGTTTCCTGTAGGGCCGGTCGCCCCAGTATCTCCCGGCGTACCGTTTAGTACCAACGATTGACTTCCGTCCGTACAGCTAAGAAGAGAGCCGCCGTTTGGCGCGGTTTGGTTAATACCCACACTGGTTACACTGCAACTGCTTCCTGCCGGACCTGTACCACCCGCTTGCCCTTGCACGCCCTGCGATCCAGCCGCACCGACTGTGGATTGCCCAGCTACCCCTTCAGCCCCTTGCGGGCCTGCCGGACCCTGGAATGGATTCGGCCCACACCCAGAGAGAAGACTCAATGCAATACATGCAATACCAGTGCCAATACAAATAGCTGCTGCTCGTTTAGTTTCATAGTTTTTAATCATATAGTTCCCTTTCAGTTTTAGATTTCAATTCCAACAGTTTGATTCTACACTATTATCTGGATCTGGATGCGCTCGCTGTTTCTTATACTCTTTCTTTAGGTCATCTTGTTCTTCGGCTAAGTATTCCCAATTCCAGCTGTGTCCTGGCAATTCCTCAACGCTAACATAGTGAGTGTCCTCGCCCCCACTAATCCCTTTCTTCACCTTACTAACTTTGGCTAATCCCCCATTATAGTCATCAATTCCATGGGAAAGATACATGGCTCCCTCGATATAGATATCCTCTCCTACTTTTGGCAGAGGCCTTGCATATTTCTTTTTCATACCATTCCTTTCAACAATCCCAAAGTTGACCGTCATTCACAACCATAGCCCTACCATCTCCAGTGATAAGCCATGTGTCATCGTCCTCAAAGATCCAATCGTATAGATCGTCGGTGAGCATTTAGTCCTCCAATTGCTCCGTTACATAAGCCCTTTGTTCTTTGGTCAACCCCTGCCTAAACCTACCTTGCCATTCCTTGCGTCGATATGGGTTAAGCCCTTCCATCCATTCCAACTCTTCTTTAGTTGGTACGGTAGACTCCCTGATTTCACCACCGCTAGGGAGACTAAATCCGCCTAACATAGCAAGCGGTAGAACAGAGCTAAGGATCATAGCCATCTTGAGGTTTTTCATATTCGACATAAAGTTCACTTCTCAACCTTTAGCGTACTGAATTACATTCAAGACCATGAGGGCCATGAACAAGCACTTGATTACAAAAATAAACCAGTTTTCTTTAGTCCAGATGCAAGTCAGCAAGCCAAAGACGACAGCGTTTCCAATGAGTAGCATAAATCTCCCTCGAATTCACTTTTGGGTTAAACTTCGCCTAAAACTTCAACTTGACGACACCGTACCTTCTCAATATTCTTTCCATAAACCACGATATCCTTCAACTTTACCTTACACTTAAGCAGTTTAGCCGGTCCACCTGCAAAGGCCAAAGCCCCTTGAGAAGTAGCGCAAAGATGCAGTCCACCACCACACTCACGCTCCCTAGAGGGATCAAAGTCAGGACAAGTAACGGTTCCTTCGTATTTGATCTTGCCAGTTCTAAAATCACACAAAGTATCCTTTCGAACAGATTTGTAAAGAATAACGTAATCTTTCTCGACAGTTAGATTCCAGATATCCACAAAAGAATCGATATCGTACTCGATCAGCTTACGCTTGATGACAGTAGCTGTTTTAGCCTTTTTGGGAAGTTTGATAGTAACACCATCCAAAGCAATGACAGCGTACTGAGCAATTTTATGCATGATAACAAAGGCTGAAAGCACTGCAATCATTGAATTTCCATACGCCCTCACCTGGCTCGAATCATACGCCCTCACCTGGCTCGAACCATACGCCCTCACCTGGCTCGAATCACACGCCGTCACCTGGCTCGAATCATACGCCCTCACCTGGCTCGAACCATACGCCCTCACCTGGCTCGAATCACACGCCGTCACCTGGCTCGAACCATACGCCCTCACCTGGCTCGAACCACACGCCGTCACCTGGCTCGAACCATACGCCGTCACCTGGCTCGAATCACACGCCCTCACCTGGCTCGAATCACACGCCGTCACCTGGCTCGAATCATACGCCCTCACCTGGCTCGAACCACACGCCGTCACCTGGCCATTAACATACGTACTTTTGACTTCGATGTAATCATTGGTTCTAATTTCTACATAAGTCCATTCTTTAAAAGAAAGAGGTACTGCGTCTAGTTCTTTTTGATTCTTAACAATAATAGTCGCCATTTAATTATCTCCTTAAAATTCGCTTCTGGGATTAGTTGCTATGCAGATCGTCAGATCCGCAATTGCTGCAATAGAATGCTTGCTATCGATATGAAGAGTAGTACATGAGCCCATAGTTTCCTCCTAAAAATCATTTCTTTGAACTGATACAACACACTTTAACACACTTCCGAAATGGTCGCCATCCACTACGCCATACGGCCACCACATTTAACAAGGCTAGTAGGCCAATACCTAGGCAGTGCGGACACATATCAATCTCCTTAACTAAACATCATAGTAGGCTTCAAAACCAAATTGAACACCATAGATAAACATCACAACGCTCAGGATATGCATATAGTAAACCCTCTAGACGAAATTCACTTCTGGCAATTGTCAGTACGGTTGGCTCGTTCTTGGACACCCCTCAGTACTTTTCAGCTTCACCACGAGTAATAAAACAATGGATACCGTTAGTGCATTCCTCTCTGATATCCGCATTAAAACTATCTGGTCGAACCCACTTACCGACTGTATACAGGAGCTTACCAGTGTGTTTGTCGTAAGCCTCAGTCCCACTAGATAGAGCTACAACCTTTGCCTTCTCAACGCGACATTTGCGGCTAGTGCTGTTAACTCTTTGAGCAGATCTAGGAACGTACAGGGTAGCGATGACACCATCCTTAAGCTTTTTGAATGCATAGAATGGGCCAATTTCAGGAACTATTTGGAACGTAGTCATGTTCTTAACTTCTTTCAGGTCGGCCCCAGACAGGTTGGCCCCAGACAGGTCGGCCCCAGACAGGTAGGCCCCAGACAGGTAGGCCCGAGACAGGTCGGCCCCATACAGGTTGGCCCGAGACAGGTTGGCCCGAGACAGGTTGGCCCGAGACAGGTTGGCCCCAGACAGGTTGGCCCCAGACAGGTTGGCCCCAGACAGGTTGGCCCCAGACAGGTTGGCCCCAGACAGAGAGATATCGGAAGCGATAGCCAATAGAACTAAGGCTTTCATATCCGCAGTATCAGCTTCAAAAATAACAAGATCCGTAAACCGATTCTTAATTTGCAGTTTCATAGAGACACCCTAACTCCTTTGATAAAATTCACTTTTGAGAAAATTCACTACTGAACTAAAATATAATGCAAGCCTTATTCCAACATACCCCTACCCAAAAATCACTTTTGGGATAGATGCAAGGGATAGGCCAATTTTTGCATACCCCCTACCCTAAACTATACTCGGTAGTATTCTCCCCTAGCTTCAATCATAATAGCTTGAGGGGATTCATTCAATACCTCATTAAGCCAAATCATATCTTCAATGTTAAGAGGAGATACTGAGCCAACATGCGGACATTTTTCGTCACCATACAGTACCGACCCATCATCAAGGCTAAATACGTAGTCGGGATATTCTACGGTGAACATACCCTTAGCCTTAGAAATACCCATAATACGATAATAGCAATGGATTGAAGCTAATTCTCCTGTATACTTCCCTTTATCGTCTTCAACTAACTTAAAACAGTCGAATCTAACCCATTGACCACGACGAACGTCCATAAAAATCTCCTATTAGGGAAAAAGATCCAGGGTAAAAATCCGATTTGACACAGGGGGTGTGTCCAAAAAGACTGGGCCGAAATTAACGCAATGTGTCAATCAAGGCATAGCGATAGTAACCCATGTGTCGGGAATACTTGAAATTTTAACAGCTATATAATGTAATAGCCGTGTCACGGTATTGACTCGCGCCGCATGCCTAGCAGGGAGTCAAAAACAGCGCGATAGGCTATCGCCCTAACCCGGTATCACTTCGACCGCTATTGACCTCTAATCGTGTCCTATAGCAAAACCTAGCGGTCGAAGTGATACCGTCAATTGAGAGTTAACTAGCTTAGATCAAACTACCGTGTATGACGTACCGTCAAGCGATACGCGGCGCAACGTTGCAAGGTTAACAGTGCGATAAGCCTTAGCGTATACGTGTTTACTCTGCCCCTTGCCGCGTATCTTAGCAGGATCATAACCATAATCGTCACAATACTGTACATAATCGTCATAGTCCGCATCAGTACAGTCTAAGATATAGTGGCATACGTCTTGCATTGCTTTGACTTGAACCTTTGTTAACTTTGGCATAGTATCCCTCAATTCAATACGGCAAATGGTGCGCCGCATCCGCCACCGATAATCATACCGTCAAAATACAATTCAATATCTCCATTGTTAAATTCCACGTACCATTTACCCTTGCTTTGATAGATGCATGGCGCAATTGACCCATAGATTAAACGCATAGCCGTATTCATTGTGACCTTAGTGCTAGGTGTTTTCCATCCGCCACTATTCAAGGTCACAACATTATTGACGTTTACCCTATGTACCACGTCAGTATTGTGTAACTGTACGATTGTGCAAGCTAATTTAGATTTTGTATCGTGTATATGCCTAACCTTTAGACGTTTAGTGTTAACTGGCTTATCCAAGGTAAATTCCCTATATGATTTAAACACGTTATCCCCTTTCAAGCGATTTTGCGGCGATTAATGAAATCGACCGCAATAACATTATTCACACTATCCGTAGGACTAGCTCCATCCCCTCGAATAGCCTTAGCACTGGCATTAGAGGCAAAAAGGTTAGGCATGCGGATAACGTTATCGATAGGCGCGGACCATTCGGAATCACGGTAATAAAGATCAATAGACTTAACCCCTGTCATACTAGCTCTTTTATCGTCCGATACGGTCGGATTGCTAGCCTTAACCCCATGCATTTGATACACCGCATTAGATACGTCAATACCGTATAGCGTGCCTAGCGTGCCAGTCTTTTTAGCTATCGCCCATGCACGCGCATTGCAGTCAATTGAAACCTTGACAGTATCCGAACTAAAACGAGATATACTATTGATTTTAAACATAAAAACTCCCTTGTTTAGCCTATCGATTACTTGAGTTTAACTGCTTTCATTCCAATTTTAGCTAGTCCCTTATAGGTTTCATAGAGATTAGCTTGCAATCCCATTGTGATAGCTTGTTTTTTAGTTACTTTCAACCATTCTTTATGCGTTTTTAACTGGCAACCAATTGAGATATTTTGAGGAGTTACTGTCATAGAGTAACTTTCGCAATGAAACACATAGCAATGTTTTTTCTCGGATACCAGTGCGTTGCCGGATACCAGTGCGTTGCCGGATACCTGTGCGTTGCCGGATACCAGTGCGTTGCCGGATACCAGTGCGTTGCCAGAGACCCATGCGTTGCCGGATACAGATAGGTTAGATTTTTTTTCGATATATCCGCCTAAAGTACCGGCTAAAACACTCCCGATATTGATAAGCGCTTGAATCCTATAAAGAGTTTTTCCATCCCAATTGATTTTAGTATCAGTAGAAAGAAGCTTGTATTTATTAGACATTTTAAAATCTCCCTTTGTTATGCTGCAATGGTTTGGTCTAAGTTACCGCGCGGACAATCCAGCGCAAATTGACCATTGTAAAACTTAGCAATTACGGTACCATCTTCAGACACTAGGTATTCAGTGCCGATACCAGTTAGGTCTAAAACGCTAGTGCTAACCTTAATTGCGTCTACCATGACACACTCCTATAAAAGGGAGTTACAGCGCTAGGCCGTAACTCCCGGATATCAAACGATTATGCCGCAAATTTCAATGCAAGGTCAAAAATAGCTGAATTAAACTCCTCGTCTTTCGCCGAGTTAGGCTTAATCGCCCTAGCAGTCATGGTGCGGACCTTAGCTTGACCACTAGAATCAAGCTTATCAGTGGGCAATTCGTAAACAACGTTTTTGCCTTGCATTCCAGACTCTTGAGCAACGTTCAAGACCTCAAACAAGCCAAAACCCTTATCATCATCGCGTTTAGGCGTCAATAGCCGATGCTTAACCCGCAATGCACCGCTAGGAGTTAGAAGTCTAGCAACTTGCGCACCGAATTCAACATGTTGTTCCGGAGTCAAGACAGTAGACTTCATACGTTCAATTGTGGCCGTCAAGCGTTCTTTAGATTCAAGGCATGCCGCAATTGCATTGTCCAGGTTCAAAAACGTATCGCCCGAATGCCGGACCTCAAAACGATCAAAGCTAGTACCAGTCTGCAAACCATTAGTACAGACAATGCGATAAAACCCGACCGAAAACGAATCCACGCCGCGCCCCATATGATAACCGGAATGAATGATATCGATATGAATACCCGGCATAATTTCCGCGCCACGATACCGAGACAAAGTACGCTGAAAATCAAGCTTATCAACATGACGTGCTTTACCGGTAGACAATGAAGCAAGTTGCAAGCCATGACGCGCCATAGCATCCCCTACTGCGCTAGGCTGAATAACGTTGAAACGATTAGATACATTGGTATGACGTTGGTCTTGGACATATGAGCCGGACAACTTAACAACTTGATTAGACATAGATACCTCATTAGTAGGGTTATTAGACAAAAAAGACTCAAAGTTACGTGCGGTTATAAGGGAATGCATCGGTTAGGCCTTAGACCTCTTAGGAACTAGCTTCATAGCCGCCTTAATCATTTTAAGATCGGTAACCAATTGATAGAACACATACGAGCCAGTAACTTCTGTTTCATTCCCGTCATTCCGCAGTGTTTGAACTTCTACGAAACCATCGGCTTGCTCCAATCGAATATTCGGAGTATCGTTAAAGATTTCAATGACTTGACCATTATCGTCGATATAGATGCCTAGTTTCATTGGAATATCCTTTCAGACTGTTAAAAGTTATGCTGCTTTTTCGAATTCAATGCAATCCAGGGATACACCTAAAAGCCTAGCATCCCTGATAACCAAGTCTACCGAGTCATAAACCCTAGCAACTAATTTAGTTTCAGACGATTTAACCGAACCTTCACGCAAATTACCTTGACGGTCGGCTTTATATTCACTGGCAAAATACCGTTTACCTATCTTAGCGTATACCTTGATCATAAGTACCTCATACGTTCAACATGTTATCAGACTCAATAGGACAAAGGCGGGACCTCATACCGAGTCATTGCTAACCCGGTATGAGGCGTTAGGCATGTTGCAACATGCCATTAGATGCGTTAGTTAAAACGCAATGAAAGTTTTATTTAATGAAGTCAAATACTTGAGTCAATATTTAGAGCCTTAGTCGTCTAATCCCCTTGACCGTATCGACCGCGCATGCGCCAGTGCCGATAGAATTGTGGGATATCCTGCTAGCGTCAAAGTCTGGTACAGGGATACCTAGACGTGTAAACCCTTGGAAGTCTAACCCATGTAAAACAATGGTGCGGTATGCGGGTTAGGCTTAGTCGAGTTACTAGCGGTTTAAATCAAACTGGACACCATGAGTTATTGCAGACGATATGCCAAAGGGATAATAGATACATTCATTAGGGAAAAATGAATGGAGTTAGGGCGAAATATGATCATTGTCAGTACATTTGATCATTACTTAAACGCTAAGCTAAGCTATATGCGATATGGGCCAAAAACAGTCAATCTTAGCGTTAGGGTATGGGAGAAGTCTAGGCCGGATATCTCTCATATCTCATATATTGGCCCTAGCGTTATGAGCGCCAAAAATATCAATCGTTTTATGCATCGCTTGACCATGGTTTTGCGGTGCATTCGTGCGTCTAATGATAACGGTCGATTGACTGGCACCGCGCTATAAAACGAGATTCTATATTCTCTTTAAATTCTAATTAGTTATCCATACGGTATACGATATAGGATAATGTTAACCACGCCGAAACCTACCTCAAACGAGCGCTCACAACCCGTGTCCATCATGACACACTCAAGCGAGCACTGCGCCGCGCCTATCTAACCGCGTCTAATGCATCCTATTAGACTTGACCTATTGAGGCATTGCAAGGCTATGGCGCTCCTTCAGCGTATCGGCCTATGCAATGGCGTCATGTAACAGTGCGTCGTCTATAACGCCCTATAGCGCATATGACGCAATGGCACGGTTATTGATTCGGCACGTATATTGCCCATGCATTTAAAATAGGCGACACATCCCTGCGTCGCAGGAGACTGACACAGGTTTAAGTATATGAAATGATTGACATAATACCCGTTTACCGGGGTCTGTGTCACCTACGACACACTTCACCCGAGTAATACGGACATGAAAACGTCTTTAAAATTTCTAAATATTTTCATTACCTATCATCCTATGTACAAAAATATTTTTTTAAAAAAATCCTATGATATATAACATTTATGAATACCAAATTCTCTATAATCGATGGCCATAAAAACTGTTCCAAATGTAGCCAAAATCTTCCGGTAGCCGATTTTAACATCAACGTTAAAATAAAAAGCGGCCTATCCTCTTGGTGTAAGAACTGCATGCAACTGTATGCAGCGCAACGGCATTCCCAGGGGTACGTTCCTAACGGAAAACCACGGGGTCGCCCGAGAAAGAACGAAGAGTCCCAATCAAAACAAACGAGTAGGCCTCCAGGTAGGCCTAAAAGATTTCAGCACGAAGCTCCTCTTCCTGGGTTTAAGAACTGCTCTAAGTGCTTAATATTAAAAGAAGAAACTAAAGAATTCTTCAATAAAAGTGCGGGAGGTTTTCATGGACTGTCGGCGGACTGTAAAAAATGTCGCTCAGATTACAATAAAGAATATAAAGCGAAAGATCCAGAAAAAAGAGCAGAAGGGCAAAGAGCATCCCACTACAAACACAGAGAAAAACGAAAAATTAAGACTAGAAAGTATCACGAAGAAAATAGGGACGCCCTAAACGCCAAAAGAAGAAAGAAGCGCCAAGAAAACCCTATGGTTAAATTGGCCGACAATATTAGAAGAGCTGTTAGCGGTGCCACTAAGTACAATGGCTTCGTAAAAAGTTCTAAGCTAAGTCTTTACCTTGGTTGCAACTCGCAAGAGTTTAAGGCCCACTTAGAGTCCCTCTGGCAACCAGGCATGTCCTGGGATAACTACGGCTACGGCGAAGATAAGTGGAATATCGACCACATCACGCCCATGGCCGAGGCTAAAAGCGTGGAAGACCTATACAGGTTGAACCATTTCTCAAATTTCCAGCCTTTATGGCAAAAAGATAATTTTCTCAAGAGAGATAAATCGCCCGAAGAATGGGACGCGTATAAACTCGCCAACGGGATCCTATAACCCCCTTGGCCTTCGGCCAAAGAAATCTAAAGCTTGACACCCTTCCCCATTTTGATATCCTAGCCTTGGATGAGATTGATTGTAGATAGGGATATAAATAACTAGAAGGTTCTTCACCGAAAGGTGTGACTCGGAATCGTGTCCCGCGAACGGCACTACCCTTGGAGCAGTCTACCGGCCCGACACGTCGGCGGTGGGAAATGAATCTGATAAATACCCACCAAAGCTAGAAGTAGCGATCTAGCCCATCCACACTCCATAAAACACCCATAGTATCAACTACCTACCAAGAGTCGACGCCCATTTTGCATCAGTTGCAACGTACTTGAAGGGGCACTGCGCCCCTTGGGCTACGCCCAAGAAAAATATTGCACAAGTCCGTCCTTGGTGCTAAGATGTTCCTTATGAAACCTTCTTACGAAGAACTCGAAGAAAAACTTGCAACACTTCAACTATTTTGGTTGGTTACGAGGTATTAATGAACCCTAGCATCATCAACACTTCTTTTGGGTCAGTCAGTCCTATTTCTCTCAAGGAATTCATAAAGCTCATTCCCACTAGAGAAAATAAATGGGACACTCACCATCTCCAATATTATAAAAGAATAGGGCGCTCATCCTTTTACGAATCTCCTCTTCGCAGGTGTACGGCTGTTCTGCTAAATTACTCGCTTCCTTTAACTCCTTACGACTTCCTACAGCACATTCCAACCGTAGAAGTCTTTAAAGAATCTCTCCTGGAACTAGTTTCCGATATCGTCGTAGAGTGCGCTAAGAACATGGGTAGCCCAACCCACCTCGTTCGACTTGAGCCTAGACTTTGGATGGCTTGTGAGCCTAAGAACTTCGAAATTCATCTTACGCCTAAAGGATACTTCTTTGCCTGCTATACCCCAAACAAGGCTCAAATTTGGAAGGTGAAGAGGGAAGTGTACTTGTTTCAGGGTAAACCATATGGGGAATGAACGTAAACTCGTTTTTCTGACGTCGGATTGGCATTGCTTTCATGAGAATTCGTTAAAATTCGATAAGCGTCCATTTGATAACTTGGACCACATGCATAGGGTTCTCATCAATAACTTCAATTCTACCGTTCCCGAAGATAGCATTACCTATTTTCTAGGCGATATGGGCCTTTGTACTGGAGATAAACTAAAAGGTATTATCGACCAACTCCACGGCACCAAAGTCTTAATCATGGGCAATCACGACAAAGGCTCTAGCGCCATGTATAAAGCTGGGTTCGATGTAGTCTTGAACTCAGCTTCCCTTTGGATTGCCGGACATGAAGTTACCATGTCGCATTGTCCTCTTATGGGTGTATGGCGTGAGGATACTTCTGAAATGAAGGGCGCTCAACTTGGAGCCTGTTGGCATGGCGACCATAAAAATCATGCCTATTCTGTTCCTGATCGAGGCCAGTTTCACTGTCATGGTCATGTACATAGCCCTAATAGTGGTAAGTCTCAGAAGATCTTAGGGAAACAGAGGGATGTTGGAGTTGTCGGAAATAATTACAGGCCCGTTTCTATTTCGGAGATCGAATCGTGGATCGCCAAGTACGGTCGGTAATTACCCCACAATCTTCCCAGCCAAAAATCCACCAACATTCCGAATACCATTCTCAACTTCTTCCCTATCAACCTGAATATAACTAACCGTGCTCGACAAGCTTTTATGGCAAAGAGCTACCTGTGTTCTCTCAATTCGATTTCCAAGCTCCTTATGGATCCTCTGAGCGAATGATTTCCTACAGCTATGAGTACTAAGCTTTCCGGTCATCTTTAGGGAAGTAAACGCTTTCTTTAAAATCTTATGGGCCATAACCCTAGAGATAGCTTTATCCCCCTGAGTTGACTTGAAGAGTGGATCTGTAGGCTTAGGATTTTCCATTGAGCTTATGAACTTCTCCAAAGAGTTTCGAGCCTCATCCACCATGGGCAAGGTCTTGGATTCGATCTTTCCCTTAGTATTCTTTCTAGCTACGGTGATCCATTCTGACATTCGACCATTTTCGTAAACATCCTTTACCCTTAGACTCAAGAGTTCGCTAATTCTTAGGCCTGTAAGCACGCCGACGAGAAACATATTCTTATCCCTTGGAGTGCTTAGCTCGTTGTAAACATTGACAATCTCTTCGTCCGTTAAGTTCCTGCAGCCTTTCATTTGAACCTCCTTTGTTTTACCGACCTTTTAAAACGTTAACCTATCTCTTGAAAGAAGTCAAATTAAATATTGACCATCCCTTAACCCTATGGCATACTATGAAAGTATGAAGAGACTCACATTGCTTGTTGGCCCTCCAGGATCTGGGAAATCCACCTTAGCTTTGGACTATTGTTCTAAGGGCGGTGTCACGTATATCAATCAAGACCTTCAAGGTAAAGATCATCTCCGCCTATTCAACTTGGCCCTTCAAGAAGGCAAGGATATTGTAGTAGATCGCCTTAATTTCTCCAAAGGTCAACGGAATCGGTACTTAGATCCAGCTAAGGCTTTGGGCTATAGTACCCACATTACCGTTCTTCATGAGTCCTACGATACGTGCTTTAAGCGCTGCATGGAACGTAAAGACCATCTTACCATTCAAAACGAGACCGATGCTAAGTCAGCTCTACACATGTTTTTTACAAAATACGAGCGCGTTACCGATGAGGAAGCCGATAGGGTTTTGAGATGCTGGCCTGAAGGCTATAAGACGCCAGCTATTTGGGTGGATGCTGACAATACGCTGTCTGACGCTTCCCATAGAGAGCACTACGTTCAAGGACCTAAAAAGAATTGGCCTGCCTTCTTTGCGGGAATGTCTGAAGACCCAGTAAATGGGTGGTGTAAAAAAATGACTGTGGGCATGAGCTATTGTAGCCATATTCTCATTTGTTCAGGTCGTCCAGAAGACTATAGAGAGCAAACAGAGAAGTGGTTAAAATACCATGATATTCCCTACGACCAGCTAATTATGCGCAGGACTAATGATTCTCGAAAGGACTCTATCGTTAAGGAGATTATGCTTGAGTTTGAGATCAAAACTAAGTATAATCTACTCTTCTGCGTGGATGATCGAAAGCAAGTAATCGACCAGATCAGATCCCACGGAATTGTAGTTTTGGACTGCGCTGGAGAGAAGGGGCATTTTTAGTGAAATACGACCTATCAGAATTCGAAAAACGTGTAGAACTGGGATTCCTTCGTAAGAGTGAGTATAAGTCCTTGATTTTATACGGTTATACCGATAAATGTACGTTCGAAAGAGCTTGGGACGAATACACACTTATCGCTCGGGGACTGATCTTAAATAAGGATACTGGCGACGTTGTCGGAAAATGCATACCAAAATTTTTTAATTTGGGTGAGATGGAGCAGACATTTCTTAAAAATCTACCAGATCTTCCCTATACGGTTTCAGAAAAGGTCGACGGCTCTCTTGGCATCATATTCCACTACGAGGGAGAATGGCACGTTTCTACTCGCGGTAGCTTCTATTCAGATCAAGCGGCCAAAGGAGCAGAACTACTCAAAAAATACAACCTCTCATCCATCGAGCCCAATACGACTCTTCTCGCTGAAATCATTTACCCTCAGAACCGAATCATAATTAACTATGGAGACACGGAAGAGTTGGTTCTACTTGGGGCCTTCCGCCGCAACGATGGTTACGAGCACGATCACGAAACCGTTCAATATATGGCCGCTTCTATGGGCATGAGGATGGCTAAGAGTTACAACTACACTATCCCCGAAATGATCGCTCTCCAAGAAACTTTACCAAAGGACGATGAAGGATTCGTGGTCCGTTTTGAAAATGGAACCCGCGTTAAGATCAAAGGAAAAGAGTATCTCCGAATCGCCAAACTCATGTCCAGCCTATCCCCAATCGCGCTCTGGGAAACTATGAAGGGCGGCAAAGTAGATCAGACATACTTACAGCAACTCCCGGAAGAACTTCGTAAGGATTATGAGCCTTACGTTGCTGAACTTGATCAGCAATATAAGAATGTTCTCGTTACTATTGCCCTTGAGACAGTTACCCACAATCTGAAGAATTTTGGGCCTGATTGGCGTAAAAATGTTGGTCTTTACTTGGCCAATAACGATGTGAAGTATAGCCAAGGAATATTCCCTTTCCTTCTTGGGAAGAACGATGCTCTCGATGGCTACATACTAAAACAGATCAGGCCAGATGGCAATAGCATGAAAGTGCTGCAATGAAAGTAGACGATGTACTCGATATCAATGGCAGGCTTGTTAGGATCGTACGTTTTATGCCAATTGGTATTCTAGTTAAGTGTCTTTGGCAGTATAAGTTTTGGGTAGTGGACCCAAAAAGCGCTTTTAAGGTTTACTCATGAATAAATACCCCTTAAGTCAAGCAGCCCTAGTCCCTTATTGGCACGATGACGATCCAGAAACTTATTATGCAGACGGAACGGTAATACTGATTACTGACAACTATCGAACGATATCCGTCTCTCACAATGCCGCGTTTACCTACACAGTCGAAGAATTGGATAAGTGGAATGAATAAAATTCTAGAAATTAAATTCGGAAGTCACTTGTACGGTACCAATACGGAAAATTCTGATTTAGACTTTAAGGGTATCTATCTTCCAACCGCCAAAGAGATCGTTCTTGGTACCTATAAGAAGACTATCGCTACATGTCGCCCAAAGGCTACTTGTGAACGTAATACTAAGGACGATATAGACGTTGAAGTTTTTAGTCTTGATCGGTATCTTGACCTTCTAATGCAAGGACAGACGGTCGCGCTCGATATGATCTTCGCTCCAATGGAGGAATCCTATTACAGGACCTATGACGGGAAAGTTCCAGGATTGACCATATGGAGAACTATCAAAGACAACAAAGATAAGCTTCTAACTCGCAACGTTAACGCGTTCGTTGGGTATGCAAAACAGCAATGTGCCAAATATGGGATTAAAGGTTCTCGTATGGATGCCCTTAAACGCACCGCAGCATTGCTTGAAGATTTCACGGCACCTAGAGCTACTTTAAACGATTACCGTCCATATCTTGAGACTCTTGTGGAACAATCTAGAGACATTATTTCTCTTGAGAAACTTCCGCTTATTGAAATTGTAATGCTTAAAGGACCTAAAGGTGAACTGGATGCTCCTCACCTTAAAGTAAACGGTCGCTCTATCCCCTTTCATGCTACGGTAAAGTATGCCAAGGATATCGTAGGTAAGATGCTGGATAGCTATGGAGCTAGAGCTGAAAAGGCTCATATTGCGGGCGGCAAAGACTGGAAGGCGATCTCACATTGCCTGAGGGTTAACGGCGAAGCTCTGGAATTGCTAAATACGGGTCATATCACCTTTCCTCGTCCCGATCGCGACCTTCTTTTGAAGGTTAAACTCGGCCAACTTCCCTACGATGAGGTAGCAGAAATGATTGAACAGGGATTGGCCGATCTATACATTGCCCATGAAAAATCTACCCTTCGAGATGAGCCAGATCGAGAATGGGCTGACAATTTCGTCTATGAAGTGTACTCTAAGATCGTTAGGGAGACCCAATGAATAAGAAATTGATTCGTATGCTCCAACAAGCCCACGCGATGGAAGTCGGTGCCATGGAAGCCTACACTGGGCATATCGCTTCTTTGCCGCACGGTCGAATTAAGACCGAACTTAGGATAATCCGGTTGGAAGAACTGACTCATAAGTTGTATGTAGAGGCTATCCTGCAATCGTTAGAAGCTAAGCCAAGTCCATTCCTAGATAGAGTATTTTGGCTCATCGGTAGGACTATCTCCGTTTCTTGTAGAGTTATGTCCTATAGAGTGGCTATGTGGGGCGCGGGATTGATCGAAAAACTTGGGTCAATCTCCTACTACCGAATTTCTAGGGAGTGTAACGGCCTTGACAAAACAGTTACCTATGGGCTACTCTTAGATATGGCTATCCAAGAAGAGGAACACGAAGAATTCTTTAAAGAGGTCCTGAAATGGTAGAACTGAAAGATCTAAAAGACTACCCAGGCTACAAAGCAGGTTCTGATGGGCATATTTATTCTTATAAGAATATTTACCCTAGAAAATTAAAGTCTCATACTTACAGTACAGGTAAATATCTATTTGTGGGCTTAAGAAAAGACGGAAAAACCTATCTTAGAAGTGTACACCGGCTTATATGCGAAACTTTTAATGGAAAGCCTAACGAAAATCAAGATGCATCCCATTTAGACGGAAACGACAAAAATAACTTACCCGAAAATTTGATTTGGGAAAATAGAAGCAAAAACTGTCACAGGAAAAAAGAACACGGAACTGATGACATAGGTGTAAAAAATAAAAGAGCGATGTTCAATATAGAACAGATTATTCAGATTAAGAAATGGCTGTCCGAAGGAGTAACATGTAGAGAAATAGGGAAAAGGATGAACTGCAACGATAGAAATATAGGAAAAATAAAAAGGGGAGAACACTATAGAGGACAGGGAGAAACAAAATGAAAGTTATATTTTTAGACGTGGACGGAGTTCTCAATTCCCATCAGTCCGCCACTTTTTGGCATAACCGAAGAGATCAGAGTAAATGGGAAAACGAGATGTACCGTGATTGGCCAGGAACTCTCAAAGAGTACATTGCTATGGAATTCTGCCCTATTGCTTTATCCAATGTAGAAGAATTGATTCGTAGAGTACCAGATTTAAAGATCGTAGTCTCTAGTACTTGGCGTATAGGCGAAACCGTAGAATCTCTAAAGAAAATACTTTCTCCCTCAAAACTAGTTTCAGATGCCGTTATAGATGTTACCCCTCGCCTCGATTGGGGAACATCTAGAGGTCAAGAGATTCAGAGATGGCTTGATGATCATCTTGAAGTTACCGATTTTGTAATTATTGATGACGACTCTGATATGGATCATTTAGCCGATAAACTCGTAAAGACTTCATCATTGCACGGTTTCCAATATGGTGATATGCTTTGGGCCTTGCGTGTGCTAGGGTTATCTAAAGAAGCGTTAAAATGAATGATAAATTTTATCAGAAACCCTTTATTTTTATATACTTACCGTTTTTAATGAATGATAAACTGAATGATAAAAGAGGCCTTAAATGAAAATTGGACTCCATATCGTAAATCAGCTTCATGACATCACACAAGAAGATTTTGTTGTTAGTTTTCATTCTGATTTTTCCGGAATGATTAGAATCGAATTTACTAAAGAATACGACGAAAAATTCTACGAACATGAGCATCTCGGCTATCCTGATTGCCCACGAGATATCCTAGAACAGAATATTATTGAGTCTCTGAACTCTTTTAGAGAGAAACACTTGAAGGAATAAATTTATGAAATATCTCGTTCCGTTTTTACTCTTTTTGACTGGTTGCGCTCATACTCCAATGCTGGAGGAAGGAGGCTGTTATATGTCAACCCTAAACCTAAATGAAAACACATCAGAAGTTCAATTCTTAGCTTCTTTCAAGATTATTAAGATTCAAGAAATTAACGGATTCGATAACTATTTAGTTCAGCCTTTAGACTTGTGGTCTGCCCCGATTCAACCAGGTAATAGATATAGCCACGTAAAAGTTGGCCTATTCGACAGCAGCGTAGCGCCTATCTCGCATAGGTTTTGGTTCGACGAAGAGAATAGGTCCGTAGGTTCGGTTCAATGTAGTATGCCCAGTAATCAACCCCCTCTCAGGATCACAGGAAGAAAGCCATGAGCGCCGATAAACTAGCAGAATACCTATTTAGCTTAAGGACCGTTGCTAGGATCCATATCAACAATAGGAAACATACGGTAGTTATCAGAGTCCATGCCGATCTTGTGGATGAGACTAGGATGTTCCTGGAACCATATCAAGCAGTGGGAATTCTTTTCGAATACAAACGAATGAGACTGTGGGATTTTTGGAAGTGCAGGAATCAACTAGTGGTTATTGGATGAAAGTCATCATTGCAGGTTCTAGAGATGTAACGAGTCTATATCTAGTAGAAGATGCCTCGTTGATGTCCAAGTTTGATATTACCGAGGTCGTTTCCGGTGGGGCTAGAGGGGTAGACCGTTTAGGCGAGATTTTTGCAGAAAAGAATGGATTACCAGTGAAGGTGTTTCCGGCTGACTGGATTCGGTTCGGAAAGAGCGCTGGCCATCGCAGGAATAGAGAAATGGCCCAATACGCTGATGCCCTTGTAGCTGTTTGGGACGGGGTAAGTCCAGGCACGAAAGGAATGATATTAGAGATGAAGAAACCTAAGAAACCAGTATTTATTGGATTGGTGAAGAACAAATGAGTCTACCTAAGTTTTCCCTTACTTGGAAAAGACTGAACTACAATCCGCCCGAATATGGGGTTAGTTTTGGCTGGGGATGGGAAAATGGAGGCTTAACGGAGGTAAACTATTACCGTTTTAGGTTTGAAGTCAAGTTCAGGTTCAAAAGCTATGGGTTTCCTTTTATTTTAGGAAATAGTCAAAGATATTAACTAGTTGTCTATTCAGAAAGAAACATTATTCCAATCTTGTACGTAATCCACTATATTGGGTTACAATTAAGGAGTTTTTATGGCATTATCCACCGAGTCTCTCAGTTATTTGATTTCTGGCATGGCCAGCACAGCCTCTGGTCAGCGTTTAGCGGCTAATATCCAGAACAGTACCGTTCTTACGCCTGCTGACTATATCCGTCTCACGGATTGCCTCACGGATCCCGCTGTGGCCTCGGAACTTCAGGCTTGCATCTTGGGCTCGGTATGCCTCTCTCTGCGTTCCCAGTCCTTCGTTCGTGACGGCTTTGAATTGCCCGATTCCGCTTTTCAATCTGTCATGGACAATTTGGCCGGTGGCTATCAAAGTGGGCCGCCTCTTTCTAATAGCCCAGTAATTAACGTTTCCATGCCTGCCGGATTTAGTTTTACTATCAACTATGTAGGAAATGCTCGGCAGCAATTTGAGGCTATGACCTTCCCAGCCGGATCCGCCTTTGCTTCGACTGGTGCCGGTAAGTATTGGGAATTGTTTACTGCAGCTAATGCTCACAAGTACTACGTTTGGTACAACGTCTCTGGCGGTTCAAATACTGATCCAGCTCCTGCTGGCTTTACTGGCATTGAAGTGACGATTGGCGCTGGCGATTCTGCTGCTACTGTCGCCTCTAAGACGCAAGCCGTCCTTAGCTCTACCATTACCCCTCCTGGTGGATTCGCAATTCTAGCTGCTTCCGCCGTGACGAATACCGGTGCTAGCGTTCTGACCGGAGATCTGGGTATTTCTCCAGGGACGTCCATCACCGGTTTCCCACCTGGTACATATACGGGAACTGAGCACATTGCTGATTCAGTGGCTGCAACTGGACAAACGAACGCTCAAGCGTCTTTTACCGCAAAGCAAACGCTCTGCTCGGCTGGGACCGCTATTTCAGCTACCCTTGACGGTCAAACTCTGACTCCAGGTAACTACAAGGAGTCGAGTGGTACCTTCCATTTGGCAACTTCAGGTCCTGGAACTTTGACCTTCAACGGTGCGGGCGTATACAATATCTATGCGGCTTCTACCCTTACTACCGGTGCTGGCGGTGTTCCAACCATGACCTTGACAGGTGGAGCTACTGCAGCCAATATCTTCTGGATCGTTGGTAGTTCGGCTACTATTAATTCCGGTACGGCTGGCACTTTCCAGGGTAACATTATTGCTGAAGCCAGTATCACAGATACCCTAGGTGGAACGGTCAATGGGAGCCTCATCGCTCTTACGGGAGCTGTAACTCTGAGTGCGGCTTCTGTCGTCAATGCTCAAGCTACTGGGCCAGGAGCGCCTGTTCTCGCTGGCGCAAATGCTTATGTTTCTGGATCAACTGTTACGGTTGTTGTCCAGAACGCCTATCACTGCTAAGTTCATCTAGGTAGACATCTTGTTAAGGGCATCTGAGGTAATCAGGTGCCCTTTTTGTTTTATGGACCCTCCGGATCTTAAATAAGCAGCAGCATTTTCAGCACTTTTAGGGTTATCGCGCAATGCTCCTAATGCTCTATTACAACGATCACACAGTAATCCTCGCACATTCCCAGTTCTATGGCAGTGGTCTACCGCAAATCGCGCAGGCTCCCCAGATTTGTTATTGATAACATTCTCGTTTTGCGTTATGTGGCAGATAGCACATTTCCCGTCCTGTTCTTCTAGGATCTGATTATAGTATTCAATAGAAATTCCGTAATCTTTCTTAAAACGTGCTTCTCTAGCACAGTCCCTACAGATAGATTGTAGACCATCCCTCGCTGTCTTATTAAAACTATATTCTTGCGGAGATCTCTCCGTATTGCAAGAGGCACATATCTTACTTACCTGAGGGTCCAATGGCTGCTCTCTATAGAGATTAGCGTTAATTTTATTACAATCCTTACATTGGGGACACAGACCATCTCTAGAATTTTTAGCTTTGCTAAACCGATTTGGGTTTTTACCGATAAGACAAAGTGTGCAGATTTTAATCTCAGGTATTGGATCGTAAGGGAGAGATTGCCAGGCTGCATTTTGCTTATTTTTGCAATCCTTACAACAAGATCCCACTCCGTTTTTGCGGTTCCTACTTTTGGTAAACTCACCCAACTCTTTAACTTCCTTACACTTGGAACATTGCTTGGTAGGATTCGCGGCAGGAATATCAGACATAAAAACCCTCTTTCTCTCCGGTTAGTTTCGTTGCAAAACCAACCGTCTCGTACGAGAGAAAGAGGGCTTCACTACAATAACCTATATCATGAGACCGATCCATGATATTATCCTTCTGATGCTCAAACCTCCTACGAACCCTAAAGCCATCGAACTTATTAAATCGTGCCAAAACAGGTCCGTAGCCCTTACTCTAATACAGCCCATCATCGTAGATGGCGTAAGGCTGTGCGCATGGTGTAATGCCATGAAAGTTAAAGGAATAAAGTACTGCGGGAAAGACTGCTCTCAATCTGCAAAGGCTCATTTTTACCCTCAAGGTGAGAATTCCCTATGGTATTTATTGGTCAGACAAGATTTCAAGTGCTCCGATTGTCAATATGACTACGTTCCGCTCATCCTTCAGCTTTTGGTTAACGGTAGAGTCTACGATAAGCCTAATGATTTTAAGGTAGTTTATTCCTATTGGCTAATGAAGAGAATTAAACAAAAGAGCCCTGAAGGACATGAACCGGAAATCGATCATGTGCAGGCCATCTATAAGGGAAATAAACCTCTTTCACTGAACTTGGAAGGGGTAGTCTGTTTATGTAAGACTTGTCACCGCCGAAAGACGTCTCGCGATTTATCCGGCCCAAGAAAGAAAAATACCCCTTGACCTTCACCCTATCCTTTGGTAATCTCAGGACATGAATTGTACCGAACAGGAATTCCAAACCAAGATTTGGACCGTAGACCCTAATTACTGCATTAGCAGCGATACCCAAGATCCGGGATATAGATTTGGACACCCCGCTTCTACCAAAAATGATTTTCTGTCCGGCCCCCTTCTTTCTTTTTCACAGAAAATCTCAAAATCCGTTTATGTTTGGCACAATGGGAAAGTAATCAAGGACTGCACCGGACTTTTTATTCCACTTCCCAATCCCGCAACTCCCGTTTACCTGAACGTAAGCGGCCAAATCTCTTCAACACCTGGCAACCATAGGATCTCATTCCCCGGCACGCAGCAAGATGCGTCTTGGCCGAATATCACCGTTAACATTACTCCCTACAAATCTACTTGCGAATGTGGCGCTCATAAGGTAGGATCTAACCAGCACTCCGGTTGGTGCCAAATGAAGGAACTAGCGTGAATACGGAACAATCTAAAGAAAATGAATGCCCAGAATTAAATGCAGTCCATTCCAATGACGGAGTTCCTATTCCCAAGGCTCACAATCGAAATCTTTGCCCAAACTGCAATCCAGTCCAAGACGATCCATACTTGGCATTTCTGAGGGAGACGTAATATGTGGTCACTTCGTAGGCGTCCTGAAGACAATACCTTCTATCTTATTTATGATCGTGATCGTAGATACAATTGGCAGCTTCGTGGCGTTTGGGAATATCTCTGTGGCCAAGATAACGAATATACTCAAGGGTACATTAGGACCGCCCGCCAAAATGGCTACTTGACCTGTAATGATAACGAAGGTAATGTTCGTATCTTGATTTTGGAGTAAAAGTATGACCTTGCATCAGAAGATCGTGTTTTTGAGCTGCCTCGTAGTTTTTGGATCCTGGCTGAGTTATTTTCTCTGGTCCAAAGATCAGGAAGTAGTCTTGGATGAAGGCTACGTTCCAGAATTAGAAAAACTGGTCGAACAGGCCCTCGATAAGTGTCCCGCAATGCTTGGACTCGCAGCTCAATTAGAGGAAGATCTTTACGCTAAAATCGAGGCTGCTGTCGAAGGACCACCAAATTGGTCCAATCCTATGCCAACATTCTATTGGGACGAGACTGGCGCAGAAGCTCCAATTAAGGAAAAGAAGTCCAAAAAGAAATCTAAGAAAAAGTCTAAGAAGAAGAAGAAAAAGAGTAAAAAATGAACTGTCAATGCGGTCAGGAGTCTGAAGTCGGAACTCATATGGTCTTGAACGGTGAAGTTTTTAGTGTCTACTATTGCCTAACTTGTTATAATAAAAAGGATAAAAATGTCTAAGGAAAAGCTGAAGAGT
>Ga0302280_1000441_pt1 | contig 36776 bp, 61 predicted proteins | sample III_Fen_E1_1_FD_198771 | JGI IMG/M metagenome (GOLD analysis project Ga0302280, IMG submission 198771) | Peat permafrost microbial communities from Stordalen Mire near Abisko, Sweden - III_Fen_E1_1 | ecosystem: Environmental > Terrestrial > Soil > Wetlands > Permafrost | place: Sweden: Abisko... | reverse complement strand
AAATAGTGTTCAAATTACTTCTTCTGGTTCCATTCTTTTTTTCTAGGATAAAATATGAGTTTCACCACATCAAATATGGGCTTAGTTATACCAACAGTCGGTGTTGATGTAGGTCCGACTTATGCTACACTTATAGATGCTGCTTTTGTAGCAGTAGATTCACATAATCACTCATCTGGCCAAGGAGTTCAAATTACTCCAGCCGGATTAAATATATCTAGTGATCTTACTTTTGCCCAAAACAATGCAACTAATCTACGTACCGCAAGATTTTATAATAATAGTTCTATAACCTTAGGTGTAAATGATTTAACTTGTCTTTATGCTTTAAATAATGAATTATATTATGAAGATGGTGCGGGAAATAGTGTTCAAATTACTTCTTCTGGTTCATTAAATTTAGGTACAGTTTCATCCCTTACTTTAAAAGACTCTCAATTTGTATTAGAATATTTTGGAGATACAACTAGAAAAGCTAGATTTGATGTTTCTAATGTTCCAGGCTCCACTACAAGAATATATAAATTACCTACAGTTTCTGCAAATGATACTTTAGCTTCATTAACTGCTACTCAAACATTAACTGCAACTACTTTAACTGGTGGTACTGTTTCTGGATGTACTGCAGTAAATTTAATAAGTGGTTCTGGTACATTAACATTACCAACTTCTGGAACAATTACAATTCCTAATGGTACCGATACTTTAGTTGCTTTAGCATTATCTCAAACATTAACTAATAAAATACTTACAGGAAATACTATTGCATCATTTACTCCAAATGGTGGTACAAATACTATAACAGTTCCTGCTATAACAGATACATTAGTAACTAAAACTACTACAGATACTCTAACAAATAAAACTTTAACTTCTCCTGCAATTACTGCTCCAGCAATTTCTGGTTCAGGAACTATAACATCAGCAACTGTAATCACAGATGTTTCTGATGCAACAAAAGAAATAGCTTTTAGTGTTAGTGGTAATACAACTGGAAAAGTTTTAACTATAGCTTCTCAACAGACAAACTCTGAAACTCTATCCGTACCAAATATTACTGGAGCGGATACTATAACTACATTAGGTCTAGCTCAAACCATATCCGCGGCTAAAACTTTTACTGCCGCTATAAATATGAATGCTCAAAATAAAATTAATTTTTATAACAGTGGTTCTACATTTGCTACAAGTTTAAATGGTGGAGCTAACTCAGCTAACTATGCAATAGTATTGCCAATTGCTGATGGAACATCAGGACAAGTTGTTAAAACCGATGGTTCTGGTAATTGGGGTTGGGCCTCTGCTTCAACTTTTGCCTCTGCAGATGTAGCAACTTCAGCAACTATAGCTGCTTTAGCTAGTTCTACTTCTATGGTTAGAATGACTGGGTCTACTGCAACTACTATTCAAGGTATAACAGCAGGCTCAGCAGGACAAATTATTAGAATTTTAAATGTTTCTTCAGCTTTAATCACATTATCTAATCAAAATAGTTCTGCAACAGCAGCTAATAGAATATTATTACCTAATGGATTTAATGAAATTATATATCCTAATTATGCTTTTGAATTACAATATGATGCTACACAATCTAGATGGACACCATTATCTGATGTTGATGCTCAAACTGTAATGGGGAACCAAACAGGTACAGCTCCGATAACTGGGTTTATAGGAGAACAATTAATATCTAGTGTCACTTCCGTAAGTACAGCTTCTTCAGGAAACTATGGAGATGTTACCTCCTTAAGTCTAACTGCTGGTGTTTGGGATGTCTATGCATATGCATTAATTTCTTTGAATGGAGCTACCGGTGTTTCTGGACAAACCGCAGGTATTTCATCAACATCTGGTAACTCCGGTACAGGATTAACTCAAGGTTTAAACCGTATTGACTTTCTTCCTCCTACAAGTTCAGGATCTTCATCCGTATGTATTCCCGCATACAGAGTGATTATATCTTCAACTACTACATATTATTTTAAAATGCAAATTACTTACTCTACAGCTGCACCATTATGGTTCGGTTCACTTAAAGCAATAAGGGTTGGATAATGTTTTTAATATATAAATTTATAGTTTCTGGATTTGATGAAAATTTAAATCCAATATCAAATCAATGGTTAGTAGCCTCTCAACATTCTCAATTAGTAGATGCTCAAGCCCAATTACAGAGATTCATTGACTCTGGAATTAATTCTAATTATCTCAGACAATTAACTGATCAAGACGCAGTACCTTCAGATATTCCAACACCGTAAGGTAACAAATGGTTCTCCAAAAACAAATTGTACAATTACCTTTTGGTGGTTTACAAACTAAAATAGATCCAAAGATCGCTCCAATAGGTACTTATGAGATACTTGATAATTGGGTAATGAATCGTTATCCAGAATTAGTAAAACGTAATGGTTTAAATCGTATTGGTATTACTACAGTTCCTTCAAATATAAACGCTAATTATAGTTACTTAAATGAAACAGGAGTTATAACTAATAAGGGTTTATATGCTTATAGTCCCGTATTAGATCAATTCCTATCAAAAGGTAATACAGCCTCTCCAATTATTACTTCAACTCCAGTAATTGCAAATACATATGTACAGTTAAATTGTGATTCTTCCATTACTACTCAAAGTATTCAAGGATCTGTCTGGGAAGATTCTCGTGGTGGAGTTAGATGTTCTATACAAGATGTCATTTCCGATACATTTTTAACTACGGATTATCAATTATCTTCTACAGGTATTAAGCCTAAAGTAGTCGCTGCTTCAAATGCTATATTATTTTTATGGTGTGAAACTTCTAATACATCTTTAAAATGTGTACAATATAATCCAATTACTAATACTTTTGGTACAATTACTACTATTAATACAGTAATGTCCTCTACATATACTTATGATGCAATTTTAGCAGTATCAAATGTATTGATAGCTTCAGTTACAACTGGAAGTTCCCCAAATTCTGTACTTGCCTATTATTGGAGTATATCAAATCAAGCTGTTGGTAGTCCTTCAACTGGATTCGCTGGATCAGCTAGTTTATCATTAACAAATGCGGCCTCTACTACTACAACAATATCCTTAGCAGTAGATCCTACCAATACATATTTTACAGTTACTTGGCAAAATGCGGCTAAAGCTGTATATACAAAAGCTTTCTCAGTTTTCTTCGTTTCATATAATTCAGAATTAGAAGTAGCAACTGCCACTACTGATGCTGCCTATACTATAGCATCTTGTAATGATGCAGCCAATAATACTTATATTTTTTATAGTACATATAGCTCTAACTATAATACATTTAAAGCAGTAGTTTCTGGAAATATTTCTTCTCCTACTGTTGCATCTAATGCTTCTTTTATATTGCAATTAGCCGTGGCTTCTAAAGCCATTTTCTTTTCTGGAAATGCTTATATTGTACTTGGCTATACTTCTACAAGTGGACTACAAAATACATTTTTTGGTATGAGAGATGATGGAGCATGTTTTGCTCGTATGTTTGCTCAAGTTGCTGGAGGAGCTCCTAATAAATCTAATTGTGTAACTTCTTTCTCTATTAGACCAGATAAACCAAATACTTATGTACTTGCTTTATTAAAAGTTACAAAAATCATAAGTTCTGGTAATACTTTATTTTTAAATACTAATGTTTTTTCAGAACAAATATATTTTACTCCAAGTAATATTGATAACAAGTCTATTGGTAGATTATTAAATATTGCAGGAGGTTATCTTAAACACTATGATGGTTCTCAAACTATCTTTGAACAAGGATTTCATTTATATCCCGATGGTATAACCTCTAGTAGTAGTACTAGTGGCTCTCCTGCTATTCCAAATGGAACATATAGTTATGTTGTATGTTGGGAGTGGATTGATAATCAAGGACAATTAGTTAGATCAACTCCTTCAGTTCCATTGACTGTTACATTATCTGGTGGACCTAGTACTGTTACTGTTACTATTCCTTGTTTACCTATTACAAATAAAGAAACAAGATTTAGTGATACTAGAACTAATGTTATTGCTGCACTATATAGAACACAAAGTGGAGGTACAACTTATTATAGAGTTAATCAAACTTCTTCTTCTTATATCTACAATAATCCGGCAGCAGCTAGTATATCCGTAGTAGATAATAGTACAGATGCTCAAATCGCCGCCAATATATTACTTTATGATACTGGTGGAGTTTTTGATAATATTGTATTACCTTCTACTAATCTTATGTGTGTTTTAAAAAATCGTGTAGTTGTAGCTGGTTCTGATGTTCTTTCTAATCAAGTATTCTTTTCAAAAGAAAAAGAAGAAGGAATTGGAATTGAGTTTTCTAATGAACTTTCATTTATAGTAGATTCATTAGGTGGTGATATTACAGCTCTGGCTGCTATGGATGATAAATTAATAATATTTAAAGAGAATGTTATATATTATGTTGCTGGAATATTACCGGATAAATTAGGGAATGGTGCAGCACCATATCCTCTACTAGTTTCTACTAATTGTGGTTGTAATTACCCACAATCTATAGTGCTTACGGGTTTAGGATTGATGTTTCAATCGCCTAAAGGTATTTATATGATTGATAGACAATTAAATGTAAGCTATATTGGACAACAACTAGATAAATATACTACAAATCTTGTTACACCTTTACAAATTACAAGTGCGGTTAATTTAACAGATCAAAATCAAGTAGTATTTACAGACATTAACAATCAAGGTTTCATATATGATACTTTTTTTAGTCAATGGTATACTCAAACATATCCTTTTTCTCCTGTAGCTGCTTGTGTACTTAACGATAGTTGGTATGTTAGTAATAATAATCAAATGTTTCAACAAGTTAAAAATCAAACTTTTGACAATATAAATTCTCCAATAATATCAAGAGTTAAAACTAATTGGATTTCAATTGGTCAACTTGATGGTTTTGCTAGAATATTTGCTATATTGATATACGGCAGTAATGCTTCTGTTACAAGCAAGTTAAAAGCCAAAATTTATTACGATTTTGAGGATTATCCAACTGAACAAGTATCAATTTCTCCACAAAATTTAGCGGATGCTACTATTTGGGGAAGCGATGCGACTTGGGGAGCCAGTTCTCCTTGGGGTGGAACTTTTGATGGTTCTTTAAATTTTATGATACGGCCAAAACGACAAAAATGTTCTGCTATTAAAATTGAAATCTATGATGAATTTCCTTCAGGAACTACTACACAATCTTTTACTTTTTCAGGGATATCTTTAGCAATTGGAGTTAAGCCAACTTGGAACAAGAGCCTACCATTTACAAGGAGACTTACATGAAGTTAAGTTTATATGCACAATATTTGCAAGAACGAACTAATAGAGGAATATTAGAAATCGAAGATGGATTTGCTACTTTTGATTATATTGATAATTATGTTTATATCATAGATTTATATGTTAAACCAGAAAAAAGAAATTCACATGTTGCAAGTGAACTTGCTGATAAAATATGTGAACAAGCTTTAAAAGATGGTAAAGAATTTTTATTAGGTTCTGTTGATGCTAATGCCAAAGGCGCCGATATTTCTCATAAAGTTTTAAAAGCTTATGGAATGGTAGAATATAAAGTAGTAGAACCAATGATCTTTTATGTTAAACCTCTAAAGAATGTGGAATCACAAGACAAAGAGGAAATAAATGGGTAGTGCTGTAAGTGCTGTTACTGGCGCCATTGGTGATATTGTAAGTCCAATTGCGAATATAGTTGGTGGAACTGTAGGTTCTGTTGCTAGTCCTATATTAGGATCTGCGGGTAGTGCTGTTGGATCTGCTCTAGGTGGATTAGCTCAAGGAATAATTCAAGCTATTCCTACTGTCCCAATAGCTAATCAATCTAATGTTCAAAATCAAATAAATGCAAATGCAAATAATGCTCAAACTTTTGCTAATCAACAAGCTGGCCAACAAGTCGCCGGCAATCAATTATTAAATAATGCAAGTAATCAAATATTTGGAAATTCTCAAAATGCTATACAGCAAGCTCAAGGAAATATTAATCAAGCTCAGGGAGCTGTTAATAATGCTCAGCAAGTAAATCAAGGACCAAATAGCAATGTAAATTCTGCTATTGGCCTTGTGGGACAAACAGCTGCTGGAGGAGGAGCTGCTCAACAGGCAGCTAATGCTACATTACAAGCGGGTACAAATGCTGCTATAGCTCAACAACAAGCTGCGGCAAATAGTGGTAATTTATCTCAAATGATTGGTGGACAAAGAACTGCTATGCAGAATGCTGCCACAATCCAAGAACAAAATGCCCTTAATGCTGCTCAATTACAGGCTGGTTTAGCAACTACAGCTCAGGGGCAATATACAGGTGCGGCTGCCCAACAAGCGGGGCAAGCTGCTCAAAATGCCGGATTACAGCAACAACAAACAACTCAACAACAAGCCCAAACAACTGCGCAACAAAATCAAGCAGCTCAGTTAACTGGTCTTGGTCAAGCATATAATAACCAAGCAACTACTTATGGGGGGCTTGCTAATACAGCTCAAGGTAATGCTTTAACTGGACAAACTAATGCATTAGGTATTCAACAAACTGCATTAGGGCAATCTGGCCAAAATGCTGCTTTAGGTGTTGGTGGTGTATTAAATGCTGCTGGTGCTGTTGGAGCTGCTGGATTAACTTCAGATGAAAATCAAAAAACGGATATTGAATATGCAAATGGTCCTGATTCTGGTCAACCTTTTTATTCTATGTCTCCCAATCAAGGCCCTAATACTCTAGAAGGACCTTCATTTCAAAATCAACAACAAAATTCTCAACCTTCTTTTTTACAGGCTCAAGGTAATCAACAACAATTTAAACAAAATTTACAATCTCAAGGTGTAATGGATGAAAATGGAAATATAAATCCTAATTTAACCCCTGAACAACAACAGTTTCAAGGTACAATAATGAATGCTTATTCAGGATTCGGCCCTGGAGGAGAAGCACCAAGTATAAATGATACTAATACTAGTGTTACAAAAGCTAAAGTACCTTTAACACCGGTACAAGCTCAATTTATTCATGATGCTGGACAATCTTTTAGTGGATTAGGTAAAAATCCTATGGCCCAATGGCAAGGTATACCATTATCTTCAGATAAAAATGTTAAAGAAAATATACAAAATCAAGATAAAGTTAAATCATTTTTAGATGCTATTGAACCTGTTACTTTTGATTATAAAAATCCAGATGGACAAAATGGAAAAACTCCAGGAAAACATCTTGGAATTATAGCACAACAAATAGAAAAAGCTCCATTTGGTAAATCTATGGTTATGGATACACCTAATGGTAAAGCTATTGATATTCCTTCAGCTGTTGGTACTTTATTAGGGTCTGCCGCTGAATTAAATGATAGAATATCGTCATTAGAAGATTTATTTAAATCTAAAAAAGCTTCTAAGGAGAAAAAATAATGTCAATGATAAATCCATATATAGCAGGAGCTCAAACAGTGGAGAATGCTGTTGGAGCTGTTACAGATCCCAATCAATTAAGTCAACAAATAAGTAATAATGCATCTGCTGAAATGGCTCCTTCTGCCACTAAAGAAGAAGGTGAAAATATTGCTACGGGTATAGGCGGATCGAATGGAACATTAGCCCAAGCACAACAAGCAGCCCAACAAGCTGGACAATATGAAAAACAAGTTGGAGAACCTGTTGCTGCTAATATGGTACAACAAGGTCAAACTTTACAACAAAATGCTAATCAGCAATTTAGCGATTCTAATATGGCTTTAAACCAAGCTAGAGAAGATACAAATAATGCAGCAGCTGGGGCCGAACAACAATTATCAGCAACTGCCCAAGCTGCTATAATAGATCCACAAAATTATATTAAGAATTTAGGAGTTAGTGATAGAACAATGACTGCTTTAGGTATGTTAATATCTGGAGCTGGTTCTGGATTAACTGGACAACCAAATTTAGCTAATGATATGTTACAAAAAAGTATACAACGTGATATTGCTGCTCAACAACAAAATTTTTTAAATCAAAAAGATTTAATGGTAGCAAATTTAAATATGGTTCAAAATGCTCAAACTAGACAACAACTTAGTACTGCAGCTATGCATATGGCGGCTGCTTCAGTTGCTACTGGTGTTAATGTTGCAGCTCAAGCTGTTGGTATGCAAGTAGCTGCTGGAACTGCTCCACAAAAAGCAGCTATGTTATCAAATGCTATGCAACAAACTGCTCTTCAAAATATAAATCAATATGATCAAATACATAAAGTTATTGTTAGTGGATCAGATGTAACAAAAATGGGACCTTTAGGATTATTACTTAATGCTGCTACTAAGCATATGAAAGGTGGACCAATAGTAAATAATACGGAATCAAGACAAAGAATTCTAAATGATGCTATGGATCAAGTACAACCACAATTTAATGATGTACAATCTACTCCCGTTGCTCCAATGTCCAGTTATTCTGGATCTATGGATACAGATACTGGCTCTGGATCTCCATCTTCTAATAATTTTTTAAGCGCTTTAGGTGAATCTAGAAAATGATAAATACTATATCTGATATAGAGTTAGAAAGAGAATATATTACATCCAAATTTTTATCTAAAATTATTTGGCCTAAAGATTATATTTCGTTAAGATTCCTTATTAGTAATATTAAAATTTTAGATACTAAAGAAATAATTCCTTTAACTTATCCTCCTTTAAAATTATTAATTACTAATCAAGGATTATTAAAAGATAAAGTTATTGAAGGCTATTATTATGGTAAAGAATCAATATTATTGGAATTATTTATGTTACTTCTTGGTGAAGTTTCTATGAATATACCAATATATGAACAAAAAATAGCTGAAAAATTAGAAGAAATTCAAAATGATATTGAATCACAATTACCTGGTGAAGGGTATGAAGGTATAGGATATATAATTAATACAACTTTAAATAAAAATGAAGAAGTTAAAAATTTTGATTCTATTAAATTTGATCTACAAAAACTTAAAGCTCAATTAGAGAATATAATAATTAGATTTGGTTCTGGGATAGAAAAAATATCTCATAAAGATAAAAAAGTATCATTTGATGTTGAATATCAATTATATCTTCTTAATTTACAAAATAAAATTGATAAGTTTACGGATGATGGGGCCTTAGCTGGAATAATAGCTAAAGCTATAGATGCAATTGGTATAATGAATCCTAAAAATAGTTTAGATCCTTTTGTTAAAGATTTAGAAGATAATCTTATTCATGTTCTTACTAAACCGGATAATTTTTATTCTGACTGTAAAAATGATAATATTGTTAGTAAATTTATAGGACAGGCATTTGGATTAGTTTATCCACATTTTTTCAAAAAATTCTACTCAATTTATCTAGATGAATATGAAAAACTATCCTATCAAGAACAAATGCAATTTAGAAATTGCTTTGGGATTTCTGAAGATAATTCTGCTTTGATTACACTATGTTCAAATTATGTGAACAAAAATTTCAATCCCCAAGGAGGATAAATAAATGTTAGAACGCTCATTCACAGGATCATTAGTACAACCATTAGTACAACCAACAGGGTCTCAGGTTTTGCTTCCATATCCTAATACTACAATTGGAGGTACAGAATCATTTACAATGGATGCTAGATACTCTAATAATGGATCTATACAAGTAAATGTATTAAATGTATCTGCTGCAGCTAATACTAAATCAGCCCCATATGCAGTAGCTGCTACTGGTGCTATACAAACTACTTTAACTTGGACAGCTGTTGTTAATGCTAATGGTCAAGGATCATTAGGAAATAATATCACAGTTGCTTTAATTGGTGGTGGTACTGCAGGAGCTGAAACAGTTACAGTTACAGGAAATGCTATCGTTGCTAAAATTCAATCAGGTACATCTACATTTACCCAAGTTAGAACAGCCTTAAATAATAGTACTGCTGCCGCTGCTTTAGCTACTTTTGTAGGTACAAGTGGATCTGCTATGACTCGTACAGGTACTTTAGCTTCTAAAGTTACTCAAGGATTGACACTTACTGCAGTAGATGATCCTAATGGAGTTGATACAAATGGTAATAATATTACTTTAACTATTACTGGAGGAGCTACTGCAGGATCAGAAGTAGTTACAGTTGTTGGAAATGCTATCACTGTACAAGTTCAATCTGGTGTTTCTACTGTTACTCAAGTTAGAACAGCTATGCAAGCTTCTACTCCCTGTACTGCATTAGTTACAACTACAGGTACTTCTTCAAGTACAGTTGCTACAGCATCTGCTGTAAGTCTTACAGGTGGTGTAACTGGTGTTACTGCTACTTCTGGTGGGGTTGATAGTGTGTTTGCTGCTGGTATAATTGCTGGTAATAGTTTAATTACTATATCATCTCATAGTCTTTGGAATGGTGAAGTAATACGTACTCCAGCTACTTCTGGTACTCTAGCTACTGGTTTAGTTGCTGCAACAAATTATTATGTTTATATTTCTAGTTCTAGTACTTTTCAATTATTTGATACTTTAGCCCATGCTAATTTAGCTGCTGCTTTATATAATAGCAATGGCCCCGCTCCCTCCACAGCTACTGGCCTTATAGCCATTACCGCAGATGGTAGTGTTGGAGGTAGTACTCTTTTAACTCCAGTATCTTTAAGTGGATGTTCTTATCAAATTCAAGGTTCTAATGATTATGTACCTGCTCCAAATGTGGTAGGTGCTGGTGGTAGTAATATTGTTGTCGGTGCTTCTTCCGGAGTTCCCACAGCACTATATGCTGGTAATTGGATTGAATTAGCTACTGGACAATCTCCTACTGGAGTAGTTTCAAATAATGTTACTACTACTGGAAGTTCTTCTTTAGTTTATTGGGAAGCTGGATTTGCTTATGTTAGAATTGTATTTGCAACAAGTGCTGGTACTGCACAAATTCAAGTAATTGGACATAGTTAATTATGAATCTTCATATGCAATTACTTTGTAATAGACTTTCTGGTTTATTAAGAACCAGAGTTTTATTGAGCTGTTTAGGGTTGTATGTTATGTATAAACAACCCTCAATAGGCCAATGGGTAGTTGCCATTGTGGGTTTGGCATTAGGTGTATCTGCTGTTGATGCTTGGAAAGGTACTGGACCTATATACCGAGCAAAGGATGATGATAATGGATGAAGTATTATATGAAATTCTTCAAGAAGTAAAGAATCTTTCAGTTCAGCAAGCCGAATTACGCGCTATTTTAGAAGGACATAAAAATTCTGATGCTAAACAAGATATTGAAATTGCTGAACTTAGAGAATCTGTTAAATCTGTTAGAGAACATGGAGTTATAATTAAAGCCATGCTATGGGTATACGGTATAATAGTATCATTCATAATCAGTAAAGAAATAGGAAAATTTATTTCCTAGAAATAATCTCTTCTCTTATAATAAACTTTTTACACCCTAATTTTATTACATAAATTTTATATGGTTTTCCCTTAAAATTCTGTGTAAATCCTTTACGAAACTGTTGTTTCATCTTTCTTCTCCTTTTTACTATCTAACGGATCTCTCCATCTTAATCCAAAAGCATTTTTAATTCTTTTGTATCTCTTTTTAGCATCTAAAGATTTATATTTCCACTGTGAATCATCTTTGAATTTAACACGTTCTGTAACATTTAAATATTTTCTTAATGCTTTTGCTTGCTTTCCACTCATTATTTTTTACCTTTATGTTTAAAATATTCGATTTGTCGTAACCTTTCCTCAGCTTCTTCTTTAGTACTATAAGTACCTAAAGTTTTCTTACCATCCTCAGATTTGATTACATATTTTCCATTTTCTTTAATTATCACTTTCTAACTCCTTAATCTGTCTTTCTAATCCTTGTTTTAATTCTTGAATCAATTCTTGTAAATTAGATTTATTAACAGTTTCAGCTAAATCATTAAATTTAGATTTCAAAACTTCGGAATGAGATAACATTACAGAGGTAATCATTTGACATCGAACAATTGGATCTTCTATTTTTTCCATAGATCTTTGAAGACTTAATTGAAATGCATGTAATTCTGGATGTTCTTCTAAAAATTTTAATCTTCTAATTTCAAGTTCTTCTAAGGTCATTTAATCTCTCTTTCAAGTATAATAATCATACCTTTGACAATACTATGTATTCTAAACCCCTTAGAAGCAGATTCGTTTAATAATTTATCAACGATTTGTTTTGTTACAAATCCATTTAGAACTATTGAGTCGTATTCGAACATTTTAAAACCTCCATCCTACCTATTACAGTTTGGATATTTACAATTAATTGACGATTATCTATAATAACAGTAAGAGAATCAATAACTTTACTAAGAGCATTAACTGATTGAAAAAAGGCACCCATAGATATAGTTTTAGCTATATATAAAGGCAATAATATAATAAAAGGTAATAAAACAAATATTTGCCCTAAACCTGACTGTAAAAATGTAAGTTTCTTAATTTGTTTATTAATATCTAAGAAATATGCTTTGATTCTAACCCATCTAGTTAATATATTATGATGACCTCTAATAGCCGATCTAAAATTAGCTTCATTAGACTCTTGTACTATCTGTAGTTTAACTAACTTAGTAGATATAACTTTAGTTAGCCAAGTTCCCATAACTACTGCAAATATTATAGTTAAACCTATATACCAAGAAGTTAATGTTATGATTACACTTAAAAATAATGGTAATTTTACTATAGCCTTCAAAATAGTAAGCCAAAAATCTACCGAATATTCTCCAAATTTCTTTAAATCTTCCTGAACTCTTTGTTCCAAGTTAGGTACAAAATAGGAGTCTATACTTCTAGTATAGAAATCTGTTAAACCTTCACGTATTCCAAAAGCTAATTTATTGCTAAAATAAGTTGCATAACCTGTTATTAATACTAATAAACCAGCTATAGCGGCAAAAATATCAACTGATCTCCATATAAGATCTTTATTGTAATCTTGAATTCCTTGATATAATAATCCATATTGAGAATTAAGATTATATAACAAAGCAATAGCAATACCCTCTAGAATTAATGTAACTATAAGATATCTATAATTTTTTTTGTGTTCTCTAAACGCCAATTTAAATAGCGCTATTGATTGTTTAAACATAATTCTAATTCCCCTAATTAGAGTAAAATACTGTCTTTCCAGTTGTCATCGATTACTCACTATATCGAGAAGCATCAGCACAGTTTAGAGGCCTGGCAGAGAAAGCCTTGGTGTCTGGATTATCAGTTCCAGCCCATTCTTAATACTTTTTAAGAATATCAGACAATGGAATTGCTCCTGCCACCTGATCTTGAACAGATAGTGCTAATAATTTATCTAATAAATCATTTATTTGTCTTTTTTCTTCTTCTGTTTTTGCTTCCATCTCAAGTAATTTATCTTTATATTTTTCGGTAAGATCTCTTACTAATTGATTTCGTCGTTTCATTTCTTCTCGCTGTTCTTCGGTCATTATAATACTCCTAGTGAATATGTACTGTTGTCATTGCTGCAGATTCATCATGGATTCTTACTGGCGGCACTAAAGGGCATCCACTATATCTAACTTTAAAACTAAATATAAAAACTTGAACTTCTTTATCAGTATGTTTTGAATAAAGTTCTGAACTACAAGATACATTTACTATAGCATCGATTACATTTTCTTTGACTGATTCTTCTCCAAATGTATACCAAGGATAGAAAGTTCTTTTTTCAAATTCTTCTTTAGAAATTCCAATTCTTTTAGTTTCAAGGTTCGTAAGAACACTTTCAAACCCTTTCATAATCTTTAATGTACCTTCAATCTCAGTTGGGGTTCCTTGAGCTCCACCAGAAATTTTGTGTTGCATTAATATATTTTCTGGGGTTCCAAGTCTAACTGGACAGGATTCTAAAATAGCGTGAGCCATAGAAGCTGCGTATGAAGCAATACAATGTACTGGTTTCTTGGTGTGTTGTAGATAGTTTACTAATGCTAATCCATCCATTACACTGCCGCCCGGAGAATCAATAAAAAGAAAGGTTACTGGACTTGTACTTGATTCTAATGAGGTAATAGTAGAAACTACTGATTCTGCATTAATTTCACTATTTAAAGATACTAGATTAGAGGAGTTCAGTTCTACATTCTTAGATATAGAAGTTCCGGAAAAAGCTGCAAAAGTTACTAAAGCAGAGACAATTGCTAAGGGAATTAAAAGTAAAAATTTATTCATTTTTGTCTTTCTAGTGCGGCTTGCACTACTTGTTTAACAGCCTCCTCGAACATTTCGAGAGAACCATTATTGTTTATAATAAAGTCAAATTCAGTACTTGAAGTACTGTCTAAGGCCGTTTCTGAGATATGATTAAAATCTCTATTCCCTAAATTATTAGCTCTTAATCCAATTTGTCTATTAATCCTTACAGTTATATAACCAAGTTCTTTACAAGCTTTGAGTTCATTGGGAAATCTACAGTCAGTTATGATATGATTATCGTGGTTTGTATATTGTTTAAACCAATTTACCCATATATCAGGATCTTTATCTCTAAAGTGATTACCTATAAATTGTAATAATTTACCGTCTTTTTCTCTTTTTATTCCTATATATTGTTGAATTAAATCTTGTATTTCATATATAGGGAAAGCGAATTTATCCTCAGTAAATTCTAAATGAGGGTAATTTTTTTGAGCTAACTCAAGAAATAGATTTTTTCCTGACCCTAATTTACCGGAAAGACAGATTCTAATCATAATTTCCCCTTCCAATTTCCTTTAGCGTCTATAATCATTGGAATAAATACTGGGATACCATCAATTACTAAGCCGCATCCTAAGATTGATTTCTGTGAAGAAAATCGTGCATACTCAAATGCATACTTGTTATCATCAACGAGAGCTCCTACATTAAACCCAAATATTAGGTTTTTCTTATTTCCATACCAAAGGATTCCCGCACAACTATGGAGGTGGCCAATAACTGTACTTTGCATATTAGCTTGTGCAGCTTTAAGAGCTCCTTGATATCCTGATCTTCCAATTCCATGTTCATATATTACTCCATCTACATCCCATTTATCGGCAAATTGCCAACCTTTTGGGCATTGTATAATTTCTTCATAGGACTTAAGTAAATATTCATCAATACCTGCATCCGATGCTTTTCTAGCAATTCTAAGATCATGATTTCCCCAACATATCAATGCTTTAGGGAATAGTGTATATAGTGGTTTAAGACTTTTAATTGCATCTTTGATTTCCTGTGCCCCCGAGACAGCCTTAGTTGAGGCCCCATACTTAGAGTAGTAATGTTGATCAAGTAAATCTCCTATCTGGACTATTATGTCCGGTTTATGGGTTTCTTTAACTAATTTTAAAAATGCAAAAGCATCTTTATGTTCGAATGGTGCTTGAAAATCTGGTATAACTAGAACTGTACTCATTTAATCTCCTTAAAAGTCATAACGTAGTCCTAGATATAACTTATCTAATCTACCTGTTGTACCAACAACTCCCCATAAATCTGAACCAAATAATCTATAACCAAATTCAAATAAATTGTTTCTAGGATCTGGCATTTTTGTAGGATTTAATGGATCTATTTGAAATAAAGTTTCAATAGAATAGTTCTTTTGAAAAGAAGTCACGGTAGTGGATTGTGATACCGAGTGAGTATCTGTTATAGATTTTATATCTGCTTTTGTGTCCGTATTACTATGCTCATGATCTACTTCGACTATTTTTTCACCATCTGGCTTAGTGGTAGTAATAGTTCTATCCACATAAACTATTCTATCTTTATTAACAATTTTATCAACTGTTTTAACTTGTGTAACAACTTTAGTAACAGTTTGTATAATTTTTTCAGGTTCTTTTTTAAAAAAATGGTATACCCCTCCTGCTAAAGCTATAATAATAATCCCATAAATTATATGATGATAATTATTTTTTATTATCGTAAACATAGATCCTCCAATTTCTTTTTATACGCATTATGCGCTTCTAACTCTGTTTTAAAACTTCCAATATGACATTGCTTTCCATTTAATCTAATTTGAGCAATCCATTTATTTGAAAGTTTTTGATAAAAACACCCATAAAGTCTTCCTTCTCTATGGGTTTTTCTATTTTGAGAATTTTCTCTATATGTAGATTCTCTTAAGTTTGAGATATGATTATTTAATGGATTTCCATCAATATGATCAATAAGTTTAGGCCAGTTACCTTTTTCGAACCACCATATTAAGCTATGATACTGATACTTTTTATAGTTAAATCCAAAATATCTATAGCCCCTATCTAAATATCCAATTTCCTTATTATCTTTAATCCAAAATAATTTTCCATTAGATTTATCATATCTAATATAATTATGAACTATAATCTCCATTCAAATATATATTCCTCTCTTTTTGTCGCCTATTAACTAATCCTTGGACTACTTGTCCTCCAGATTTATCCCAAAGTAAAAATCTATCTGCTATATCTTCTCCATTATGAAACATTTGTCCAGTAGTTGAAGTAGTAACTCCAGTAAATCCTATATTATAACATAAGGATAAAAATGCATCAAATTGATTTTGAGTACATGCTGGATTAGTTAAATAACTAATTCTTATAGCTAAATTATCTAATGTTTTATTAAATATAGATGCTGCATCTTCTTGAGATATTATATCTCCTTCGTTTACTGGACTTCCGTCTAATTTATAAGTTGTACCGTACCCATAAGTCCATCTATCTGTAGGTAAAGGTTTGTAAGCAGTATCTCTAAATCCTTCTTGATCCATCATAAACTGTCTTATTTGATCACTAGCTCTCAATTTCCAACACCTCCTTAAGAAGTTTTAATGAGTTTATTATATGAACTGTATGTCCAGCTATTCGTAATAATTTATGCCATTCATTTTGTTCATCAGAAATAATTCCACCCTTAGATTTTTTATATTCAATCCAAATCATTTTTCCAGTTTTTTTATTAAAAGCAATACAATCTGGTATACCTTTAGCGGGATTGGCCGCTAATTTTCCAAAGCCTATAGGAATTCCTCCAGTATATATTGTCCTAGGATCCCAGCCATTCTTTTTTAAGTAATCTTTACATTCTTTTACAACTTCATCTTCAGATTGAATCTTATCGCTTTTTGCGACTACCTTTATTCCAACTTTTTTCTTTCCCATATAATCACTAAGTTTAAGTGAATAATTGGCTGCAGCTTCTAGAGAATCCTTACTCATTTCATCTAATCTAGATGTTCTATCAGATTTCTTCAAGATCACACTCCTCGTAAGTTTCTCCTTTTATTACATACTTATCATGTAATTCTACTATCTTTTCTAATTTATTTCGTCCTTTTGATATCATCTCTGATGAAGTTTTATAGGCTTCTACTTTAAATGGAGCGATTGTATTAACAACGATAAAATAATGCTTATTCCTATTAGTAGCATATAAATACATAGCTGCTTGTAGATCATAATGTCGTTCTTGAGCTTCATCCTTGAATTGTTGAGCTGTAGTAGCTTGACTACTAGATTTGATTTCCAAGACATAATCTTCTCCTAATCCATCCACTTTTGCTTTATATTTTAGTCCCTTATAATCTGCAGTTACTGGAACTTCAGTTTGCAATTCCTTAAGTAACTTTTGAACTTTTTTATTTTCATTAGCAGATAACATAATAGAATTTAAGGTTTTTTCAAAAGAAGCCGGGACAATAATTCCTTCATCTCCAGCTAATTCTTCAAAATCTTTGACAAATTTTGCATATTCTTCTTTTTTTCTTTTATCAATCGTACTAAAAGCAACCAAATGACGATTACCTTGTAAATAATGATGTATAGCTGTACCAAGTAATGTAGAATTACTTCCTTTGAAAGGATTGTTTTTGTAGTACAGAAAATCTTTAGGTGAGGATAAAAGATATTTTAAAGAAGAATAGGATTCTATAGGAAGTGCTCTATATTCAGATTCAGAAATGTTCCCCAGATTCTTCATGAGATTCCTCTAATTGTAGTGGTGGTTCATATTTAGATATATTTTGTATTGGTAATTGTAATAAAGTTACTGAACTACCATCATTAAAATTTATAGAATTTTCATTTTTACTTATTATTTCTTTTTTAAAAAAGGCTTTAGCATAAATAAATTGATCCAGAATTGTATCTGGATCTGATTCTATACTAAAAGCTTCATATAAAAATGGTTGTCTATAAATATCCTCCCAAATAGCAAGGATTATCATGCTTTCTCCAATATACTTACTTCAAATTTATTTTGAGTTAATGTTAAACCAGCTTTATTCTTAAATTTTTCTTTACCTAAAAATGTAACATCTACTATTTGTCCAATTTCTACTTGTTGAAGTAAATTATCTAATTCTCTAGAACTATTTAAGCAAACTTCTCCAGAATCTGTGTTAAAGACATGTAAAGGCACCTCCATCGTCTTTTGATAATTTTGAACTGACTGTGATCCTAAAAATTCTCCAACAACTAATGTTTGTCCTGGCTTAGATTCACTATACTTTACAAAAGTACGTTTTGGCAATTCAATCTTACGTTTAATAACCTTAGTCATATAATCTCCTTTATGGTGCATTATGCACATTATTATTGTATCAGAATTATTTCTGATTGTCAATACTTATGGATAGAATTTTAATTCTTCTATTTTAAATACTATTTTTTCTTCATCTGAACTTTCACAATTTTTTTGTAAATAATACATATGTGAAAAGGCATCTATTTCTCTAAGAAATGATGCTATATTTGTTACTGTAGTTTTAATATCAAAATCATGCAATACCATTTTTTCTTCTATAACTACATATATTATACCTTCATCTGGATATCCAATAGTTAAATGATGATCATGTTTTATACTTAAATTTTTAAAATATCCCATTATTTAGCCTTTCTTGCTAAAACATCTTTAGCAAATTTAATATTTATGAGTGTACATTCTAATAGTGTTACTTGACAAGGTGTAAGATGTGGTTGATTAGATAAATGATTTGCAAGTTCTTTTAAAGCTGGGATATTAAATGTGCATTCATTTTTTAATGATTCTTGATATCTAGTCATCATTTCTTCACATTCGATTAATTCTACTGTCTTTAAGAGTTCTTCTTGTTGGGTTCTTGTCATCATATCATCCTCCTTAGTAGGGAAGGTTGTTCCTCCCTCTATTTATCTTATCGACCTGTTTTGATAAAACTTTAGTAATATTTACTGTAAATATTTTTTACAATCTTGAATCAAAAATTCTGAAATGAAATCAACATAATCCAATCTATATCTTTTGGTTATAATATAATCTATTTCCTCGTTAATTATGTTTCTTAAAATTTCTGAAGGAACATTTTTATATGTATATGTCATTGTAAAAATTCCTTTATTTTTTCCCATTCTTTTTGACCTTTTTCTTCTACCCATGTATTTTCATTAGATATTATTTTGAAGTCAATCCTTATTTTAGTTTGTTCTTCTTTAAGAATTCTTTGAGTAGCTAATTCCATGCAATCTTTCATTACCATTTCATGCCAAGTTGGACTATCACTTAAAACATAAACTGCATCATGTAATCCACATAATACATTTAATCCTGCTTCAGTCATAATTACGATAGCTTGTCTGGTTATAGATGCTGCATTAGCTTGAACAAGAAAATTACGTACAGAAGGAATGGAAGGGTTATCACAAAATAAAGTCCACCCATCAGTAGTAACCAAAGGATTGCCTTCTTTATAATTATTTGTAACATTGTATACCCATTTCCAATAAGTTGAGAATACATCTTTATGTGCTTTAATAAGCTCTAATGTTCTCTCCATTGATACTTCTTTTCCTGAGTCTAATCGTAGCTTAGTTTGTAACTTCGTCGCTCCCATGCCAAATTGAAGCCCAAGAACAGTAGCTTTACATAAATCTCTTTCAAGTTTATGTGTTTGCTTTGTCGCATTCTCAGGAACCAAATTAGCCTGTTTCGCGAAAGCCAAATATACATCCCCGGAGTTATATGCATTTAGAAGGTTTTGATCTTTTGAGAGAATAGCAGCAACATATACTTCCTGCTGGGAGAAATCGGCCCCTATAATGACTTTCCCGTGATCAGGCCTAATAATAGCGCGAAGCCAACTAGACATAGCCAAAGGAAAAGTTTTAGCTTTAGCGGCATTTCTTCCTGTTTGAGTACCAAAAATCCCGTAATAAGGACGTACGCAGTTATCAGAGCCCACCCTATCGAAAAATCCATCTCCATTCTCCTTATTAAACCATTTAAGTGAAGATTCCGTTTTATTATATTTCCATAAAGCTTCTAATCCACCCCAATATCCATATTCTTCCAGAGTATCTTTATCAAGTTTATATTTTCCTGTCTTAGTTTTTGGAAAATTTGATATTTGTAATGACTCTACATGAGCTTGATATGCCGCCATATCCTTATGTGCTGGAGTCATTTTATAATTGAAAATAGACCCATTTTTACGTTTAATTGGGGGTCTTTGATAGTCTGGAATGAAGAAATTAAAATGTTTATTAACTTCCTCCTTATGAAGATCTAAGATTTTGGGGGTTTGTTTGATGATTTTCTGTAAAAGATTCGTGTCAATTGGTAGCCCAAGATGCTCACAATGAGCAGTACAGACACTATATCTGCCCCGTGAGAGCTGATCGCCTCTAAAATCATGTAATCCCTCCTTTTCGTATTCTCGTTGTATCGCAATATCTAAAGCCCGTAAGTACTTAGTATCACTGGCACAATAATCTAAGATTTCATCCATATATGCATGAATTTTTACTAAATCTTTTGACAGTATAAGATCTCTCATAGTATCTTTTTCTTCTTGATCCAATCTTACTCTCATAAGCTTATAAACAGCATTAATTAAATTTTTAGGTACTTCTTCATGGTTTCCATGATCTTTTTCTTTTTCTTCCTCTGTTAAAGAAGGATTGGGTGGTGTACTATAGGCCATATCTCCAGTTTTTGCTAGATATTCTCCATAGTTAAATCTATTATTACTATTACATAACATTCGAAACTCTACATATAAATCTATCCATTTAAATTGTAATGGGTCTATTCCTAGAGAGAGTAAAGATCTGGCTTCAGCCATAGCTGCATAAGCTAATATAATTGTATTTTCTTTATCCAGATTACTAAAAACAGCTTTAAAATCATTTAAATCTTTAGGATTTAATAGATTATATTTTAAATCTAATTTATCCATAGATATAACAGCTGCTACAACATCCATTTTCTTCTCATTAGAATTATAAAATTCAAAATCTAAACCTATTGTATTTAGCATTAGGTTCCTCCACCTATAATTGAAAGTATTTTCTTGTCGGGATGTGAATCCTGTATTTGTTCAAATAATGATTGAAGTGTAACTGCATGATATATTTCAGTTATCACCATATTTTGTAACTGTAATTCCACTTTGAATCTCATCGGAGTTGGTTGAATTGGAGTATATTCCATTTTTAATCCTATCTAAAAAATAGTTATATGTTTCTTTATAATTATATATTACTGTTTCTTTGTATTGATTTTGTTTCATTTCAAGATATTGTTCTGCTGCTTGTATTCCTTTTAAATAAATTTCCATTATTTTGCATCCTTTAGCATTTTTTCTACTTTTTCTTTATATTCTTTATTATATAATTCCATAGCTTTATGGCTTTCCCAGGGATGTAAATTTCTTGAAGAAAACCACTCGCTTGATTGGCCAATATATTGCAATTGTTTTATTATAAATCTAAATATAAGAAATATTGTAAAAATAATTATACATTCGAAATATTTTATTATTTTCATTTTTTAACTTTCTTATCTAATTTAGATAATCTTTCTTCAAATGAATCTATAACAAAATGTATATCTGAATGAATAACTTCTTTAAATTCTTTCATATTTTCTTCTTCTAAATGAGGTTTAAGAGAATAAACCGCCCCAAAATGATTATGTAAACGGATATCTACCAGCCCTAATTCAACTAATCTTTCATTTACTGTGTCTTTTATTCTTTCATCGCATTGTTTTTTAACTCTTTCCTTTTCTTTTTCAAAATCTAAATATTCTTGTATTATTTGTTCTTTAGTTAAGTTACTAGAATTCCTAGTAATCCATAATAATATTATTAAAAATATTCCTAATAAAATTAGGAATTCTATAATTAAATAAATTATAATCTCCATCACTGTTTACCCCATTTTTTGATATCTATATGACATCCGTATATTGTAATAAAACCAACTTCCGGCTGAACTTGATTGTTCCCATAATAATACTGTCACTAATGGTACATCATTATAACTATAAGTATGTCCACTTTTGAAAGATACTACTAAATATTCTTTAGTGGGCCAAAAAGCTGCTTGTTGTATAGTACTTGAAGCTGGCAATTGTAACTGTTTCTTTGTTCCACCATCTGCTTTTTGTTGAGCATTTGGCTTAAATTTAGGTCGCTCACCTGGAGCTAAAGGACTAGAAGCAAGTTTCAATTGTTCTCCAACAGTCATTTTTAATGCTTCTGGAAATCCAAATTCAGCTCGTTCATTGGTAATCTTCATCTTGTAAGGTTGTATACCTTCATTTTCTTCTATCTCTCTAGCTATTTTATCTATAATAGATTCATATTGTTGACTTTTTACCATTAATCACCCTCACTATGATATTCATCATCGCTAAAATCTATATTTCTATGTGATTCACATGAAACATAAAATTTAGGTTTATCATGCAATTCCATTTTATTATTATTATAATGCTCTCTTGTAACTTTATCTTGTATATCTAGATTTAACAGGTTTTTACCATTGTATCTAAAATTATACATATTATCTTCTAATAATTCTTTAAGAAAATCACATTCTTCTAATGTTAATTTCATATTTCCTCCGGCAATAATTCTCTTATTTCTAATAATATTGATTCTGATTCTACATCTCGTTCAGCATATTTTAATTTATTTCTTATATACTGTTTTATATCCCACAAAGAACATTCATTAGATACAGCTCTTTGATATATTTCTAAATCATCCTGATCTTCTGGTAAATTAAATTCATATGTTACTTTCACTATATTGTCTCCAAATAACTTATGGGGATAATTGCTGGAAAAGTAGTAACTCCGCCGTCACAAGTTAGTACTAAATATGGGTCAGGATTGATAGTTAAAACTATTCCATTACATCCTTTATAGGCTCCTGCGTTTACTTTGACTCTATCAGATACGTGGACATTTGGTGAGCACGCACAAAAAATTACTGAGAATAGACTTAATAATAGTATTGTTTTCATTGTAACCTCTTCTTTTTAAATTTTTTAAATGCTTTTTCTGGTTCTGGAACTAACCCAAATAGTTCATAACTAGAAGAATATTCATATCTAATAAATACTAATGCCTCTTCTTCTGATTCTACTATTTTTAATTTTAATTCTTCGTCTAAAGCTATACATACATTTACATCTTTTTCTTTCATATCCATCATTAGTATACAAAATTTCTTTTTCATTTAACACACTTTCTTAAAGTTGCCCATGCTTCAAAGTCTTGCTCTTCAAGAACTTTCATTGCACATTTTATGTTATTTTTAGGGTCCATCAAATCTTTCTTGGTCATATTACACAATTTAAGATTTACATCATTTATTTGAAATAGACCTGTATCTTGAGTACCATTATTATTAATATGTGTGGCAGTTACTACTAATTTAGATTCTTCATTTGCTATACAAGTCATAATGGCTGCATCTTGTGGATTTAAGCCATATGTACTAATAAGTAATAAATAAAGAGTTGTTATTGGTATCATACTCACCTCAACTATTTTTAGGCTTTCCGCCTCTTTCTTCCCAAAATTTCTCTAAAACAGCATCATTCTCTAGTTTCATTGTTGCTAATTTGGATTGCTTAAGCAACCATGCTTTATGAAATCTTAGATCATCTGTTTTATAGTCAAATTTTACTACTGGAGCATTTGGATATCTCTTATGTCTTTCAAAAACATGATGCGAAAAAAATACTACATTATCTGGTAGAACTTCTTGGAATATTCTTTCTAACCATAAATCGTCATAATACATAAATCCTCCTATAGCTTTTGAACTTTATGGCATATATTATCGTATGTCCAATAAATATCTCCATCTACTATTATCTCAAATCCATTATAGAGTTTTGGAACTTCTATGATATCTACATCACTTTCATATCCGTCTTTATACTCTCCATTTATAGTATAGGATTGTCCATTTTTTAGTCCTATACAATACAAAGGATAATCAGGACTCACTCTCGACACTATCGAGTATGTCTGATTTCTTAGTTTTACTGGATTTCCTTTTTTTATATTTTTTAGCAATTTCTTCCTCCCATCGTAACTTATATTGAGAATCAAGATATTCAAATCCTTCAAGTAAAATATCATTTCCATCTAATCCTGAATCCACAGCTATTTGATATCTTTCACTTATTTCTCTCATTTTTAAATCTTCACAATGATCATCATAAAATTTTTGTACAAATTTTTCTTGTTCCGTTTGTTTAGTTCTTTTTCTTGACATGTAATCTCCTATGATTTTCACGATGATTTTGAATCATCTTCTTTAATTCTTTTCTTTCTTCTATTTTATCATAAACTAGTAAACCAAAATTTATTATTATGATAATTAAAGCTAACATAGTTAATATTTGTATAAAAAATGTTTCCATTTTGCACCTCATAAATAATCAGATAATAATCCTATTATAAATAGGCTTAATCCTATTCCTAATACAGTTCCGCTACTTAATATAAATGATAATAATACAAATTTCTCAAGTATATTCATTTCTTCAAATTCTGGTTTATTATTATTATTTTCCATTGATTTCTTCCTTCATAGCTTTTGCTTCTTTATCCATGAGCTCTAATATATCTAAAATCAATTTGCAATCCGCCATTATTGATTTAAATGTAAATTCCTCACTAATTTTAGGCCACTTAGGCTGAGGATATGATTTAATTGTTTTGTTTTCCATGATACTTCTCCTTTGTTAAAGACTCATCAGTAACCGCCTAACGGTTATACTAAATACACCCTTCAAGAGCATCGAACTCAATCGTGTTTGTACAGTTATATTTAGTTTCGTCTTTTGCTTGAAACTGTCAAATAATGACAGTACTTTACAAATGTGGAAAGATCGCCGATTCACAGATATGTCCTGCTTCTCTTTCGTGGGCTGCTGACTATCCCGGGACACAACCGGGAGCCATTACTGCAGGCCGTTCTTTCCTCTACTAATCTTATCGTACCATATCAAAAAAACTTTAGCAATATTTATTTTAAATTATTTTAAAGGTAATGCTTCTAATAATTCATCAGTTAATTTATTGATTTTACTTTGATTTTTTTTACCTATTCCAAAATATACTTCATCTTTAAAAATTACTTTGCAATAATTCATTATATATTCCATGAAGTTTTCTTTAAAGAACTCACTTCTATTTTTAGAATCTTTTTTAAGTAATGATCTCATTTCCTTACCAGAAATGGTTGATTCTTTAGAAAGTATTAATGAAGAATCATCAATGAAATCAAGATATTCATATTCTTCTAAAGATTTAGAATCATTAGTAAATGTCGACGGAGGTTCCGGAACTTGCCCTGTTTCTAAACTACCTAATTCTTGTAAACACTGTAAACAATAGTTTAAGAATTCATTAGCTGTTGAATACATTTCTTTGGCTACTTTATCCACACTCAACTCATTTTTAGTACCAGAAAAATCTCCAGGTAATATCTTAAATACCCTGGCTCTTCTTCTAGCATATGTATATGATCCAATATTTGGTAGTTTGTTAGAAGATATTATAATCATTCCTGGTAGTTTTTCAGTTCTTGGATGCTTATATTTACCATTTATAACAACAGCATCTCCACCTGATATTTGTTTTACTATATCATAATGAAATATATTTTTATTGTTTGTATCTGGAATTATAAGAAATGTTTTACCTAGAGCTTCCCATAATCCATTTGCTTTATCATTTATATTAAGTTCAACGGATCCTTTAGGAATTAAATAATCTAAAAATCTAATGAATGAAGATTTTCCTTCTCCACCTTTACCATATAGCCAAGGAATATAATGTTTAAACTTTCCTATAAGTCTTCCAGCTAGAATAGCACAGAAATATTGATGGTCTTCCATCCTTTCTAAGAAGTCTTTTAAAATAGGGTGTAATTGGTCCAAGGTTGAATGTTGAGTCTTAAATGGAACTGTATATTCCGTACCTTTTCCAAAGCCTTCTAGGATTGCAGGAGGCATCGAGAAATCGATTTCATCTTGTTCCATATCTTTAGGTCCAATAAATATTCTTTCCCACATAGCCTCGACAACTTTTTTACCGTCACTTACACTTATTTTTAAATCTGCTGCATGAGGTTTTAATAATTCCTGCCATTTTTCAAATATCTGATAATATAGAGGGTCTCCCGCCATTAATTTATACATTGTGTTAGAATCTAAATCCTTTGAAGCTCCTAAACAATAATGTCTTTTGTTATCTTTTGAATAATATATAATAGAATCAGTTCCTTGGCATCCCCTAGCTTTAAATCCTTCAAATACTTTGTCTTTTTGGATAGATTCCTTAATAGATCCTAAAAGATCAAATCCACCTATGTTTAAAGTTTTTATAGCTATTTCATAACATTCTTCTAATTCTGTATTTTTTATGAATAGATCATGTTTAGCACATATGGCCTTAAACTTTTCTGGACCAACTTTATTCCTGTGCTTGTCTTTTAATTCGCGACCATTTGATGTAAATAGTTCTTTTAAAACACTCAAATCCATGTAATCCTCCTAACTTCTTGTTATTATTGAGATACTATTATCTCTATTTTAATTATACAGGATCCTTGGTAAGCTTGTCAAGCTTAAAAAGATAAAAAAGTATAAAATGTTAATAATGTTTTTAGAGGAGTAAAGTTACGCAAACGCAGAGCCAAAAAACTTTCAGAAAAAAAGTGCTTTTTTTATTAAAAGTAAAAAATAGAATTTACTTGACAAGTTGATTAAATTATGATATGATAGAGATATGGAGGATGAAGTATTATGGAAGAAGAAGTTCAGAGTCTAGAATTACTTGAGTTACATCAACGACTTATATTAAAACATAACATTGATTTATCTCAAAGATGTATTAATATTGATGGTGATATAGAAGACTATAGTTATACAAAATTAGATAAGCAATTGAAAGTATTGGAGTTTAAGAATGAACCTATTACAATCTACATTAACAGTTTTGGCGGTTGTCTGCTTACTCAGTTCGCTATTATTGATAGGATACACAGTAGTCCATGCGTTATTAATACCGTTGGGACTGGAGTTGTTATGTCAGCTGCAATTGGTATCCTTGCTGCTGGTCAGCATAGGGTTGTTACTAAGTTTACTACTCTTATGCATCATGGATTAATATACAATAGTCCAATGAGTAAGGTAGGAGATCACGAAAATGAAATTAAACATTGTAAGGCTTTAGAAAATAGAAGATTTAAGTTTTTAGCTAGTGTTACTAATAAGCCATATAGCTTTTGGAGCAGTACTGGAAAACATCATGATCATTACTTTGATGCAGAACAAGCATTAGAATATGGATTAGTACATGAAATCCAATAAAAAGTTAAGTCACTATAATTTTACTAATTGTAAACCTATTGGTGAATATTCTAATAAAGATATCAAAGAGTTACAATCAATTTTTAATAAAAAATTAAAGAAAGTTGGATATAATAATATAGAATTTAGGATGAGATTCTCTAAAAGATTGAGATGGGATTACTATAAAACTAAAGAAACATTTTTTATGGTACAAAATGAAACTAGTAATTATCTAGAAGTTATTGAAATCTTTAGTAATAATGCTATGATGAATGAGAAATATAGAAATGTATTACAATCTTATGTTAATACAGGAAGTATCCCAATATCATGTAAGTTAGTAGGATTCTTAGGATCTCCCAAATCTGTCTATGAATATCTGTATAAAAATTTTAGTAAAATGCTAACATATGTTAATGAAGAGTGGCCAAATGAAAGAAATAGATGAAAAAAAGAATGAACAAATTGACATACAAGAAATCAATGGCCGAACACAAATTACATTTAAAAAAGCTATACTTAAAGGTAAAGTTAGTCAAAATGATTTACTCAATACTATTTTTATTGCCGCTAAGATGCAAGGCGAATATTTGGTTAAGAAACTTAGCAGGGGAGCTCCTTTAGATAATGCTGAAGTTAAGCAATTGAAGGATTTAGCAGAAATAGCTAAATTAGATATACAAATTGATACCAAACAACAAAATCCTAGTGAATCTATTGCAATTGAGGGAATAAAGTCAGCTTTATACTTAAGTTTAACTGAAAAATTGAAATCTGACTAGAATATTAGCTATAAAGTATTGGAGAGTAATTACAGTGTAAAGAAACTGGAACTCTCCCTCCTTTAAAGCGTAATATGGTGGAAACCTCAATTGTCTATTCAAGATTTAGTTAACATTCGCGAACTACAGGCCAATGATCTTAATTTCATATTATCCTCATCTATACAATCTCTTACATCTTATATAAATTCAACTTACAAAGGTTGGAATAAATCAAATCTATATCAACATTTAGAACAATTAATATTATATGCTTTAAATCATTGTAATTATTCTATATTTATTGCTTGTGATATTTCAGATAGTGATCATATAATAGGTTATATAGTAGCAGATGTCACAAAAAATCATATATTTTTACAATATACTAAATATGCCTATAGGAAATTAGGCATACAAAAACATTTATTGTTACCGCTGGTTGTAGATACTAATAATCCAATAAGTTGTAATTGGAATACTAAAGAGATGGTTAGGTTTAGTAAAGAAGGTAAAGTACATATACAAGATAAATTTATAGAAAGTTTAATGAAATGAAGATTAAAAGAATATATTGTTCAGTGGCTATATTGTCTAAGGGACATACCATGAATTTTGATAGCGATAAACACAAAATAGAATATCTTCCAGAATATAGGGCTTATTTGATAGATGACAATTTATTAATACATGATCATAAAGTTAATGAAGTTATAGTAGAATTAGAAGAAATCCCAGTTAAACAATTAAAAATTGCTAAGGTTAAATAATGTGCTTAAAGAACTTGAACAACTTTATAAAATCGCTCCTCTATACCGTGAGCTTTTTGATAAACAGCTTGAGTTTGCTCTTAGTCCTAGTCGCTTCATTGCCGCTGTTTGTAGTCGGAGGGCTGGCAAGACTACTGTATGTGCTGTTAAAGCCTTTCAAGAATTGCTCAATCGTCCAAATAGTATTGGAATCTATCTTGCACTTACAGATCGTTCTGTTGAAGATATTTTTATGCCTGCAGTACTTCCGCTCGTCAGTAAATATAAAATTAAATGTAAAGTGAATAGAGATGAAATCATATTCGATAATGGATCAAAATTACTTATATGCGGGGCGAATCATACTCACAAAATCGAGACATTTCGAGGGATTAAATTATTATTCTGTATCATTGATGAGGCCGCGTCTTTTAATGAAAAGATATTGCACTACCTTATCGATGAAATTATTGGCCCAGCTCTATCCGACTTGCAGGGACAACTTATGCTTATTGGTACACCCGCGGCACATTGTACTGGGATGTTCTATGATGTTACAACCGGCACAGAAGATGTTTGGCTAACAAAAAAGTGGACAGCATATGATAATCCTTTTATGAAAGAGAATTTTGGTAAGGATGCTGAACTCTTCATGAAACGTAAACGATGTGACCAGACTCATCCTAAGTTTCGAAGAGAATATTTAGGAGAATGGTGTACTGATGATGAATCTTTAATGATTAAACCATTTTATATAGGTTTTCCCTCTACTACATACAATAGTGATTTATGGAGAAGCTGTATCGGGGTAGACTTTGGTTTCAACGATGAGACTGCTTTTAGTGTGATCGGTTGGGAACGTAATAATCCCCAAGCTTATGTCCTTGAAGTTTATGGTAAGGCCGAAATGTCAGTTTCTGCTATAGCATTGGAGCTCAAAAGACTTAAAGAATATTATAAACCAATAAAGATTGTTGGTGACCCGGCTGGAGCTTCTAAGATAATGATGAGTGAATTTCTTGATAAGTATAAAATCTTTATGGAACCTGCTCAGAAACAGAACAAGGCTCATTATATTGAAATCTTTAATGATGCTTTGGTTAATGGCGTTCTATTACTACATCCCGAAAAGACTAAAGAACTTCAAAAGGAAATGAAGAAAGTAGTTTGGAATGAAGAACGAACTAGAGAAATGGAAGGCATGAAGTGTGACCAACTTGATGCTACATTATACTGCTATAGAGAAGCCTTGGCTCATATAGAAAAAATAAAGGTCATTGAGATACTTACTGATAAACAAAAAGAAGACAAGTTTCTTAAGATGCAAGAAGATAAAGATATGGTAGATATTCAGGCTAAAAAGGGAGATCCTTTTTATGATGATATTGCTTATATAATAAATGATAATCATTGGTAAGGAGATTAAAAATGAGTATAGGTTCAGATGCTAAAGACGCTAGATATCCTGACTGGATTGACAGTAAAAAGGGTGAAATATATATAGCTGCTTTTGCTCAAGCAAGAGACTTTGATGACAATATGGCTTCTGGTATTAACGCACCGTCACTAGCTGGATTAAGACAATATACTGGGCGAGGCATTCCATCATTACACAGTGCTGGTTTAAATGGTATTGATAGTTCTGCTCAATTAGGTGTTTCTTCTGGAGCGCTTAAAGTTAATTTTAATGTTACTGCGTCTATTATTGATACACTTACCGCTAAATTAGCTAGTATAAAAGCAGTTCCTCAAGCAGTTACATTTAAAGGTAATTCTAAGGGACGACAATTAGCTGATGATCTTAATTTTCTATTAAAAGGGATATTTCATAAATATAATCTTAGTCATATGCTTAATCTTGCTTTTAGAGATGCAATGATAAATAGAGTTGGATATCTTAAAGTTATTAAAGAAGAGGGTGGAATCTGTATAGATAAAGTTTATTCAGATGAGATCATTATTGATACAGCAGATGGATATTATAACAATCCTTATAAGATGTTACATAGAAAGCCTGTTCCTATAAAAGTTATGTTGGAAAAATATCCTCAATTTGAAAAAGAAATAAGAGACTCTCAAATACAAGAAGTTAGACAATATAATACAAGAACTTATACACCCCATGTAAATGTTATTGAGGGTTGGTGCAAAAATACTTACACTCCGGGTGGAAGGCACTTTATCTCCATAGAAAAAGCTGACTTACTTGATGAATCATGGGATAAAGATTATTTTCCTATAATTAAATGTGAATATAACGAACCAGCTTTAGGGTGGATGGGAGCATCTGTAGTAGATGAATTACATCCTTTGCAATCTGAAGCTGATAGAATTATGATTGTTATGCAAGCTATTATGAAAATAATGAGTGTACCAAGAGTATTTATAGATTCAAATGCTAATGTTAATAAAAATCATATAACTAATAAAGTTGGTCTGATACTTGAATATGATGGAAAACAAGGAGTTGCCCCTATAATTCATAATGGAGCAGCTATGCCTCCAGAATTAATGCAACAATTAGAATTCATTATTCAACAATGCTATGCTCGAGTAGGTTTAACTCCAATGGACACTCAAGGACAACAACCAGTCGGCTCTGGTAATACTTCTGGAGAAGCTCTAAAGACAATGACTGATATTAAGTCAGAACGCTGGGAATTATTACAAACTAATTATGAACAAAAACATGTTGAATTAGCTCAAGTGATACTTAATGAACTTAAAGGTGAAAAGATCAAGATTACTGCAATGGATAGAGTAATTGGACTTAAAGAAATCAGTACTAAAGTAATTCCTAAAACTGAAGGATCTTACGTACTTAAAATATTTCCAGTATCTTCTATGCCTAAATCTATTCCTGATTTAATGGATAGTGTTGAAAGAATGGTTAATTTAGGATTAATACCTAAATCTAAGATGTATGATTTATTTAATATACCAGATTTAGATGCAGAAGTTGCTATGTTATCTGCTCCAATGAGACTTATAGATAAAAAATTAGATGAAATGATGGATACAGGTAAATATTGGCAACCAGAACCATATTATGATTTAGATTACGCAGCTCAAGCCGCTATTCAACACTATAACTGGGCTGAGCTACATGATGAACCAGAAGATAAATTAAAATTACTTCGTAGATTTATTAAAGATGTTCAAGCACTTATAGCACAACGTATACCACCAGCTCCAGTTCAACCTGTAGCTGCACCACAACAACCAACTCAAGGAGTACAACAATGAGTGAAGCGGTAATTGAATCAAAAACTGAAGCGATTAGTGAACCTAAAGTAGAAATTAGTGAAAAAGATCAAGCATTTAAAGCTAATTTCGAAAAGATTGCTAAGCAAGAAAAGTATAATAGTGAAACAAGAAAACAATTAGAAGAAAAGCGTAAGGCATTTGAAACAGATAAAGCTGAATTAGAAAAATATCGTCAATTTGATAAAGAGTTACAACATGATCCTTTAAGTGTACTTGAGAAATTAGGATTACCTTTAAATAAGATTAGTGAATTAGCTCAAAGACGTAATCAACCACAAAATCCTGAAGCTAGACAAGCTTTAGAAATTGCTAAGAAATTAGAACAAGAATTACATCAAGAAAGAGAGAAAGCTAAACAAGAGCGCCTCTCTCAAGAAGAGATTAGACTTAATGCTAATATCTCTAAACAAATTAAAGATGATGGATATGATATTCTTGAACATTTAGATGCTCAAAATTCTGTAAGAGAATATATGGAAGAATATTATAATGAAACTGGAGAAATTCCAACAATTAAAGAAGCTTGTGATGCTATTACTAATTCTTTAGTTGAAAAAATATCAAAAGTAAAAGATTCTAAATGGCTAAAACCAAAGGAAGTTTCTAAAGAAATCTCAGAAAATATAATTAATTCAGAACCAAAAACTCTTACTAATAAAATGGTACAATCTGCTCCTAAAGAAGTTAAGGCTAGATCTGAAGCAGAACGGTTACGAGATGCCATCGCAATAATGAATAATAAAAAATAGTTTTGGAATGTTTGCTATACAATTATACAGGCACTCAACGCAATTAGTGTTTCATACCTATCACACCCAAGTGAAAGTATTTTACGGATAAGGGAAGTTTTCTCAATAAATTTTCTAAAGAAAAGATATAGTATCTTTCTTTCGTAACATATACAAACCTAGTTATCATCTCACAAGGATTATAACATCGTTTTTCATTACAAGGTGTTTGCCACATGGCTCAAGCTGACTTAACCTCCGTCGCGGCAGCGTTTAAAACTCTGTATCCGTCCGAAGCAATCAAAAATTTAGTTTACAAACGTAATCCTTTCTTCGCTTTAGTTCCAAAAGATGAAACATTCTATGGTGCTTCTTCTACTGAACCAATCACATTTGGTACTCCTCAAAATAGATCTAGTACATTTAGTAATGCTAATACTGTGAACACAACTTCACAAATTAAAGCTTTCTTATTAACTCGCGTTCAAAATTATTCAATGGCTGCTATCAGTAATGAAGCAATGTTAGCTTCTGAATCTGATAAAGGTGCTTTCTTAAAAATTGCTAAATATGAAATTGATAATGCTTTATTAGCTTTAACTCGTGCTATTTCCACTCAATTATATCGTTCCGGTACTGGTTCTATTGCTCAATTATCTTCATCTGCTACTGTTAATAGTTCTTCAACTTATGTCGCTTTAGCTCAGCCTGAAGATATTGTTAATATTGAATATGGTATGAACTTAGCTTTTTCATCTGCTGATGGTGGATCTTTAAGAGCTTATGTTTCAACTTATGCTTTTGTTATTTCTATCGACCGTCAAGCTGGATCATTCTTATGCTCGGCTACTGTTGGTGGTTCTGCTACTGCTCTTAGTTCTTTAGTTACTTCTGTTGCTGCTTCTGACTATGTTTATGCTAACCCTGGTGACTTAAATGCAGTTATTAGTGGTCTTAAAGCTTGGCTTCCTGGTACTTCTGTTGGAGCTACTACATTCTTTGGTATTAATCGTACTTTAGATAAGACTCGTTTAGCTGGTATTGACTATAATGGTTCAAGCCAATCTATCGAAGAAGCTCTTATTGACGGTGCTGGTTTAATAGCTCGTGAAGGCGGAAACCCTGACCATTGTTTTGTATCATATAAAGACTTCCGTAACCTTGTAAAAGGATTAGGATCTAAGCAACAATTCGTTCAATATGTTGACGCTAGAGTTGAAGAGCCAGAAGTTAATATTGGTTTCTCTGCACTTATGTTAAATGGTCCTAATGGCCCTATGAAAGTTATTCCAGATCAAAACTGCCCAGCAGGATCTGCTTTCTTATTACAAATTGATACTTGGAAATTAAAATCTCTAGGTGAAGCAGTTCGTTTATTTGATGGTGATGGTTTAACTATGATTCGTGACCCGAATGGTGACAACCTTTTAATCCGTTGTTTCTCTTATGCTCAATTGAGCTGTAGAGCTCCTGGTTGGAATGGTGTAATTACTCTACCTAGCTAATAATCCTAGCTAATGGGGCTGGCCTAAAGACTGGCTAGCCCTTTTTATTTATAAAGGACACGAAAATGTTTATTATTCGATTTATTAAATTCATATTTAACAAAATTAAAGCTTTTTTTGTAAAAAAGGCTGACCCAATAATTGTAGCTGCTAACGCTGATGTTAAGAAAGTGGAAGTAGCTGCTGCTGCTGTTCAAGTTCAAGCTGAAGCTGCAGTTGTTGAAGTAAAAAAGGAAGTATAATACCATGGCTGAAAGATATTTTAATCAGTTCAAAGGATCATTAGAGAAGGGTGTAGTTACACTATACTCTAACTGGACTATTGGTTCTTCTGGAGCTGTAACACTTACTACAAGTACTACTAATGGCGTTAATCAAAATAAAGGTATTCAATCTGTTGTAAGAAATAGTACTGGTAACTATACTATTACTTTTGGAGATGCTACTAATAGTGTTACTGATAATTATTTCAGAATACTTCAATGTAATATGCAATATTTATTAGCTACTTTAACTGCTATTGGGCCACAATTCCAAATTATTTCTAGTTCAGTAAGTACCGGTAGTTTTATAGTTCAATTCTACTATAATGATGCTGGAACTATTACAGTTGTTGACCCAGAATCTGGATCACAAATATTCCTAGAAATAATTCTTAAACACGGTAATGTCTAATGAAAATAGATGCTAAGGCTCTAGCTCAAGCACATGCTAGACAAAAAATGAATAGAGAACTTGGTAAAGAAGGTGGAGAATCTATTAAAGAACAAGAGAATATGGGAGACAATATTAAACATATGTTATCTTTCATTGAATCTGTTCATAGTAAAGATCCAGAAGCTGCACATGAACATATGATGAATTATGCTAAATCTGTTCATGAGAAACCTTCTAGTCCGCAAGAGCGAGAATAACTTAACTTATAAGTTATTATTTACTATAATAAAATAAACTAATAGGTTATAAATGCAATTTACTATACAAAATATAACCGATAATGCCATTGATTTGGCAGATATGCGGAATTCTCAATTTATAGACCAAGTCGGCACTAATCAAACTCTTTCATCAGAGTTATTGCGTTATGTTAATTTGGCCTATAGAGATTTATATCAACAAATAGTATTAAGTAAAGAATTCTACTTTACTACTACATCCACAATTAATGTAGTTGGTGGTACAGATACTTATGCATTACCTACAGATTTTTATAAATTAGATGGTGTAGATATGGCTCTTGATAATTCAGGAAGGTATCTCACACTTAAACCTTTTATGTTTCAAGAACGTAATAAATTTAGATCTGGTTTGGCTCTAACAATTGCTCCATATGGACAAGTATTTAGATATTTATTAGTAGGTAGCAATATTAGATTTTTACCTATACCTTCTAATCAAGCTACTATTCAAATGTGGTATACACCAGAACCTGTTGTAATTACATCTCTTTCTCAGACATTAAATTTACCTATTGGTAGTGATGAATATATGTCTCTTTATATGGCTTGTGCTATGTTACAAAAAGAAGAGACAGATACAACTGCATTAGACCAAAAAAGATTACAAGTTATCGCTCAAATATGTAATAGCTTTAAAGACAGGGATCAAGGATCTCCTTCTTATGTTATGGATGATTCTTCAGTAAATGAAGGTGCATTATATCCTTTTAGAGGTAATAGTTAATGCAACAATATATTCATGCGGCTACAGATAATCAAGATGTACAAAATTTAGACTTCGCAATATCAAGAGTTTTTGATTCTTTAATGCCTAATCCTTTATTAAACGAGCCAACATTAATTACAGGTCTAGTATTTACCTCTGGTACAGATTTAGTAGTGAATCATAAACTAAATAGAATTCCAAAAGGATATATATTAGTTGGTTCTACTGCTTCATCTACTTTATATACTTCTCCAACAACAAATAATCAACCAAAAGCACAAATAATTTTAAGAACAAGCGCAAACACAACTGCGTCCATTCTTTTTTTCTAGGATAAAATATGAGTTTCACCACATCAAATATGGGCTTAGTTATACCAACAGTCGGTGTTGATGTAGGTCCGACTTATGCTACACTTATAGATGCTGCTTTTGTAGCAG
>Ga0302280_1000435_pt1 | contig 37016 bp, 38 predicted proteins | sample III_Fen_E1_1_FD_198771 | JGI IMG/M metagenome (GOLD analysis project Ga0302280, IMG submission 198771) | Peat permafrost microbial communities from Stordalen Mire near Abisko, Sweden - III_Fen_E1_1 | ecosystem: Environmental > Terrestrial > Soil > Wetlands > Permafrost | place: Sweden: Abisko... | reverse complement strand
TCATCAGCAAACAAACAGGTGTAGCCCGCAATACAGTCAAGAAGTATATCCGCAGGTTACACGAACTGAGGCTGACAGTTGAGGATATAAATGAAATGACCGACCAGCAACTCAACGAGCTGTTTGGGAAGCCGCCTACCCTAAAAGAGCCATCCAGGAGGCATGAAGATTTACGTGCATTTTTTCCATACCTGGATAAAGCCTTGCGGCGTAAAGGAATAACCAGGGAGAAGCTATGGAAAGAGTACATGGAAAAACATCCGGATGGTTACAAACTACTCACCATACTCTTCCAAATAATTCCTCACGAAGGAATCCAGCTCCCCCTCCATAGCAAAATCCAGTATAGCTATTCCCCTCACAACATCAAAACCGGGTGGTAGAATATTTCCTTTAAGACTTGCTTGAAGTAAGCATTCTTTAGATAAATCCTTTAAGTCTAATAAAAATATCCGTTCTTTTTCTGCTCTTTTGTTTTTTAAACACATATTGGTTTGTTTTTATTGTTTGTTATTTACTATAAATTCACCCCGGAATACCATTTGTTTCGTTTTATAGCGACGATAATGCAAAACGCCAACATTTCATGGCTTCAATAAAGAAGATTAATCTGGTGCAGGGGTTTTAGTTTTGGGACTGACGATTCTTTTCAATTTCCTGCAATACTTCACTTAGTTTATAAAATATCTTCCCTTTTACACCCCCAATTCTATATTGGGGCGGATTAAAAGTACGGCACCGCCGCCATTTCCAAAATGTAACTCGAGATATGGGAGGAGTGAATAACCGACAAATGCCTGCAATATCTATATATGGGGATTCGGGATTTATCTGGGGGTTCATAAGTTTGAGTTTTTAGAGATATAAGGTTCGTTGAGTTCCTCTTCCGTGTACTTGTGTTTTTTCATTGCCAACATACTTAACTTATCTTCGTATCTTCTTTTTTCTATCATTTCGTTATGAATTTGCTCAGGGGATTTGTTTTCAACGACTTGACTTTCCTTCTGTAGTAGTACTCCATTGAAAAGATATTTTTGAAATTGATCGGAGCGAGTTATAAATTTTGGTGTTAACACCTTAGGATTTTGCTTGTGCCAATCATCCGAAAAACAGTTTTGTGTTGCGGTTATTATTTCATCAAGTGTAGAACCTTCATTAATTCTTGCAATGAAATTCATTTTGCTATAACAGTCTCCTCTATATTGAAATTTAGTAATTGTGTTAAAACGCATAATAAAATCTTTATACAGTTTATCTATCTCTATTTGTTCAAGATAATCCATTCCCATTATATATTCTTTTTTTTTTCTTTAATTTCATTTTCTTTAATGGTTAAGGGTTGCCCAACCAATGGCTGATGGTTGCCTAACCGACGGTCAACCGATGCTTTACCACCCTTTCTACCAGCTTCTACTAATTTTTTCTTCTTTTCTTCATATTCTTCCATTGAGCGCAATAAACGTAATGAGAAAAATGAATCATTTTCAATTTCAAATAGTCCATAATTTTTCACAACGGTTTCAACTTTCTCCCGTGAAGAATTCCAACGTCTTGCGAGTGCCGGAAGTATTGTTAATGGTAATTTGTAGTTTTTCTCCATCCTTAACCTCTCAACAAGCCCCCAGAATAATCCAAACCCTTCCATTCCAAGTTGTTCTATCAATATAATACATTTTGGGTCTTCTTGAGCATTTGCATCATGTGAGAAGTAGTAGGCATCTTTTTTTAATTTACTCATGGTACGCCTCCTTTTTCAACATAGCATCATCGAGAATTTTCAAAATATCCGCTTTCCTATAAAAGTGCTTATTACCAACTTTTGCGCTTTTTAGCATGTATGGCAGTTTTTTCATCTCCCCGTTCACTTTTTTTTCCCCTCGCCGTGCATAGAATAACCATGTAGTTGATTTTCCACCGAGGAGGACTTTTGCTTGTTTTTCTGTTACGTAATCACCAAGTAACTCTTCCTTCGGTTCAGAATTGTTTAGTTTATTAATAAGGGTCTTGGTTTCCTCCATGTCCTTTAAGAATTTTTCAGGAACAAGGATGAATCTTTCTGTTCCATTGTTTGTGATTGTTTGCTTTTCGTTCATTGTGTTTGATTGTTAAAAAATTACAATACAAAAGTATATCGTGTTTTAAAAAATAAATGAGAAAAAATAAGAGGGGGGTATCTAAATAAATCTCAAAATAAATCGAGGAATTTACTATGACCTTTAATAATACTGAAAAGGTTTTCTTTACGTACTTGGTCAATACTTTGAGCGCTCTTTGGTTCTGATGTAAAATATTTATTCTTATGTGTATTTATAAATAGCTTCCATAATAATTTTGCTTTATAACTTTCAGATTGTTTACCATTAACCAGTTTTATGATTTCAAAGTCGTCCATTATCCCATTAAATATATCTTTTTCAAAATCAGTAATGTTAAGGGATAGAAGATACTTTATGCGGTCAATCTTCCTTCCTCGTTCAATTTCGGATTGTGATGTTAATTCTTTGTCAAGCCATTTAATATCCTTTTTATAAGGTTCAGTCGTAAAAAAAAAGTCTTTATCAGGTATAGAAAATGATTTAATATTGAAAGTACTACTGTTTGCAGTAAGGGAATTAAAATTTGAAACCTGTAATTTAGATGTATTAACAAGCCCTTCGATATATTCAAAATAAGGCAACAATTTATTCGCATTAGATTTTTTGATTACTTCACAAACACTTTTTGTAATTGCATAAAAAGAGAACCGACATAAAATCTTTCGTTTCCAATTATAACTCTTGCTTAGTTGAATTAGATTAGTGTTAAAAGAATCTTCATTAATCCATACTTCCAAAATTTCCACTGGAATTTTACTTTGTTCTATAATATTTTTGAGGGATGGATGTTTTTGGAATTTAGGGTCTTCTTCTATCTCCCTAAGACCTTTGATTAGTTCTTTAACAGGAAAGTTTGTATGATATTTATTAAGAATCTCTTTAATACCGTCAGCTAATTTGATGGCATTGGGGAAATTCCTTCCTGTATTGCGTAAAATTTCTTCTATTTTCTCTAAAAAAACAACTACTTCATCTTTCATAACTAGACAAACAAAGGTTCAAGCAATTTCGTAGCTTTCTTTTGTAAGTCATCCCCGCTAATTTTAGCATATATCTGGGTTGTTTTTATATCTGTATGGCCTATCCACTTTGAAACTTGCTCAATAGTGAAATCATTACGCAGTAACCAACATGCGCAGGTATGACGGGCAACATGGTGAGTTAAATGTTTAGTAATTCCGGTAAGTTCTGCTATTGTTTTTAAATAAGTATTGACCTTTTGATTTGAAAATTTCGGTAACACTTTCCCATAAACCTTCCGTTCATCTGATTCCTCGTACCTTTCAATAATTTGAAAAGCAGGTTTCAAAAGCGGGATTGTAAGAGATTCCCCTGTTTTTTCTTGTTTAATTCTAAGTGTCCATCCATTTTTTTCTTTTGTTATCTTATCCATAGTAAGGTTTTGTGCATCCTGAAACCTTAGTCCTGTATAACATGAAAAAATAAATATATCACGCACTTTCTTCAAGCTTTCATTACCACCTAGGGTGTGTTGAGTAATTTGGAGTATTTCATCGTTAGATAAAAATGCTCTGTTTGCAGCTACTCCCTTAAGCTTAAAATCTCTATAAGGATTTATAGTAATATACCCTTCTTTCATAGCACGTATAAGGATAGTTCTAACCCTGCTGTGATGCTTATTTCTCGTGTTTTGGGTCATCGTATTTGCACCATGATTAACTATCTGTTTGCAAAGAAACGAATCAAAATCAGAAATAAAGTTAAAATCCACACCCTCAAGAGGATAATCTTGCATTCCTCTTTCCAACAAAAAGTTCTGGATATGTTTTTTAGATACCTTAAATAGTGAAATAGTTTCTTGTTTAACCTCGCCCGCTAAAGATAGTTTATTTAAGTATCTGTCAAATGATTCCACTAATCCGGTATTAAACTTATACTTTTCCGTAAGGAGGTCTTTTATTATGCGGGCACTTACGGGTTTATTCTCCTTTTCAAGTGTTTTAATAATGTTATAGACCTTATCTATCATAGATGCAAGGTCTTGGTTTATCTCACCACTCTTCCGGGTGCATTGATTCTCTTCTTTCCATTCTTTAAGTTCTATAAAGTATTTCGTTGCGATCTCAGCCTTTTTACGGCTTAGTATAATGCGAAGGTATAAAGGGTACTTATTGCCTTTGGGCTTGTTCTTGTTGGGATAAAAGTATAATGATGGATTATGTATCATAGATTAGTCTTTATTATTTGTATTTTAGATTTAAAATGCAAAGGTAATGCAGTTAAACGCAGTGTATATCCGTTTAATTAAAATATCCAAAAATATTTTCTTATTTATTGAATATCAAGGCAATATAATTGCATTTTTCGAATAAATACTTTTCTATAGTAGTAAAAAATATTTTATTTAACCCATCGATTACTATAAAATATTTTATTTCTATGTCTTTTGGAAGCAGGAAGAATAATCGGAGGTGAAACATTTTAGACTTAGGTGAAACCTGGGTGAAACAAATATGGCTAAAAAGGCATAACAGGTGAAACTTGGTGAAACATTGCAAATAAAAAACCCCTTATGGTTAAAGGGGTTCAAAGATTGGGATGAAAATTTGCGGAGAGAGGGGGATTCGAACCCTCGGTACCCTTGCGGGTACAACAGTTTTCGAGACTGCCGCATTCGACCGCTCTGCCATCTCTCCGTTAAATAGGTTCGCAAAAGTAGGATTTCAAACTATTCCGCAAGATAAATACCCTATAAATTTTGCCTATTTTTGTAATTAATGGAAATAAAAGAAAGCCTGAGGGCTACCCTTAGTTCATTACCTGATTCTCCGGGTGTTTATCAATATTATGATAAAGACGGAGAAATAATATATGTTGGCAAAGCCAAAAACCTGAAAAAACGCGTTAGTTCCTATTTTCAGAAGAATCATGATACCGGCAAGCTATATATGCTGGTAAGAAGGATTGAACGCATTAGTTATATAGTTGTTAAAACTGAATGGGATGCTTTGTTACTGGAGAATAGCCTCATAAAAAAGCACCAGCCGCGTTATAATGTAATGCTTAAGGATGATAAAACGTACCCATGGATTTGCATAAAAAATGAACCCTATCCGCGTATTTTCTCTACACGCAAGCTTATAAAGGATGGGTCGGAATATTTTGGGCCCTATGCGTCTATAAAGGTTATGCAGGCTATGCTTGAATTAGTAAGGAGGCTTTATCCATTGCGCAATTGCAACTTAAACCTTACGGAAGAAAATATACAAAAAAAGAAATTTAAAAAATGCCTCGAATATCACATTGGTAATTGTAAAGGCCCGTGTGAAGGTTTACAGTCTAAAGAGGATTATGATAATTCAATAACAAATATAAGGCAAATTATCAAGGGTAATATTCAGGGCTCCATTCGGTTTTTAAAAGATGAAATTGAAAAATACGCGGCTAATCTTGAATTTGAAAAAGCGCATGAGCTGAAGGAAAGAATGGAAATGCTTGAAAAATATCAAAGTAAATCAATGGTGGTTAGTCCCACTATTGATAATGTAGATGTGTTCAGCATTATTACCGATGAAAAATGCGGATATGTGAACTACCTTAAGATTATGAACGGTGCTATTGTTCAATCGCACACTATTGAGCTGAGTAAAAAGCTGGATGAAACTCCGGAAGAATTGCTGTTGTTAGGTATTGCGGAATTAAGGCAACGATTCGAAAGCCGGTCTCCAGAAATTATTATTCCATTTTCTACGGAAGCGGAGGTGCCGGATGCCGCCTTCTTCGTCCCTCAAAAAGGGGATAAGAAAAGGCTTTTGGAACTATCAGAAAATAATTTGCGGTACTATATAAAGGAAAAGGAAATGCAGGAAAGCCTTAAATCTCCGAAGACTCGTACGGAAACATTGTTAGAACAAATGAAAAAGGATTTGAGGTTAAAAGAACCTCCTGTGCATATTGAATGTTTTGATAATTCCAATATTCAGGGAGCTTTTCCGGTTGCTGCCATGACGGTATTTAAAGAGGGCAAGCCAAGTAAAAGAGATTACCGTCATTTTAATATACGAACGGTAGAAGGGCCAGATGATTTTGCTTCCATGGAAGAAGTGATTTACCGCCGCTATAAGCGGGCGGTTGATGAAAATGAATCGTTGCCACAACTTATAGTTATTGATGGAGGCAAGGGTCAGTTGAGTTCTGCCATGGAGAGTTTAACCAAATTGGGCTTGCAAGATAAAGTAGCCGTAATCGGCATCGCAAAAAGGCTGGAAGAAATCTTTTTCCCGGGAGACCCCATACCCTTGTATTTAGACAAGCGTTCGCCCACTTTAAAGGTGATACAGCAGATAAGAGATGAGGCCCACCGTTTTGGCATAACACACCATCGGAAAAGGAGAAGCAAGGGAGCGATTCAATCGGCACTGACCGGAATAAAAGGAGTAGGGGAGAAGACTACCCAAAAATTACTTAGCCATTTTGGTTCCCTGGAGCGTATACGAATTGCTGAACCTGAGGAAGTGGCCAAATTGATTGGGGAGAAGAATGCCCTTTTAGTAAAAGAGTTCCTTAATAAAAATGAAGAGAAGCCTACTGTTTAGTTGTATTTGAAGTAGAAGCTTCCATCTTTTTCATGGGTACGCCGCACATGCTGCATTTTCCCGCTTTTGTGCTGGTCATATAGCATTCAGGGCAATAATAATCGCCAACTTTTACAAGTGTGGTTTTATCTTTTGGACAATCACCGGCTTTAGTGGCTGTGTATCCACAAACAGGGCAGCGATAACTGGCTGCAGTAGTTTTAGCAGCTGTTGCTTTTGAAGTGGAGTTAGCTTGTTGTGCAAATGCTCCCAAACTTAAGGTGCAAAATATAATGGCGGCAAATAATGTTTTCATAATAGATTTTTATTGAAGCAAAGTTAAGAAATTAATGGATAATGAATAGTGATAATAGTAACTAATGGCTAACTTTAACCGGCAATATCTTCTTATTTGTCAGGATGTCAACTACGGAGGGAAACATATTCCGCTTCAGCCTGGCTATATTCTTTTTCTTCACCCAAACGGCTTTTTCAATACCTTCTTCTTTCTGGGGTTTTGTTGCCCTGCTTCCGGAATAAGCCATTTCAAACCATTGGGTTTGTTTTATATTTAATTTCCGCTGCATTTCATATATATGATAGGTTTCCTGCAAGGGGCTGATTATTTTTAATCCCTTAACACCGCATTCTTCCTCCACTTCTCTTTTAGCTCCGGCTTTGGCTGTTTCTCTTTTTTCCAGTTTCCCTTTGGGTAAATCCCATTTTTTATTACGAAAAATTAAAAGATACTCTCCCGATTTATTTTTTACAAGTCCGCCACCTGCTTTTACCAGGTTGAACTGTGCAATAAGTTCTTTTAGTATATTTTTGCTGTTTCCGCTGATATACAGCGTTTTAATTTTGCCGTTTTTTTTAAATTTCTTCCAAATAGCTTCCATGCTTTCGTCCGGGTAATTGAATTTTTTAACTCCTTTACCTTTTAAAGAAATATTCTTATTTTCTCCTAAGAGAATTACTCTATCGTAGTAATAAACTTTATACATTTGCACCATGATTCAAAACAGGGATTCAGCCCGCAAAGTTGCCGATTTTTTATTACAAATCAAAGCTGTAATGCTTCAACCCGATAAACCATTTACCTGGGCGTCGGGAATAAAGTCACCTATCTATTGTGATAACCGCAAAACATTATCTAACCCTAAAATAAGGACTTATCTGCGCCAGCAGTTTGTTTCGGCAATAGTGGAAGAATTTGGAAAACCTGATGTTATTGCCGGTGTGGCTACAGGAGGTATTCCTCATGGAGTGCTAATAGCCCAGGATTTAGGGTTGCCATTTGTATATGTTCGAAGTGAGGTTAAAAAACATGGTGCAGGCAACCTGATTGAAGGCGAAATACAAGCAGGGCAAAGTGTTGTAGTTATAGAAGACCTGATTTCTACCGGTAATAGTACCCTCAAGGCTGTTGATGCCCTCCGGAAAGCCAAATGCGTGGTAAAAGGGGTGGCTTCTATTTTCAGCTATAAGTTAAAGGCGTCGGAAGATAATTTTAAAAAAGCAAAGTTAACATCCATTTCTCTTTCCGATTATCCTACCCTTATTGAAAGGGCTGCTGAAACAAATTTTATTGGAGAAAAGGATTTGAAAACTCTTGAAGATTGGAGAAAGAATCCGGAAGGCTGGAAAAAATAAGTTTTATTTGCCCGAAGCTACCTTTTTGTACAGGTTTTCATACATAGGTAGAATTCTTTTAATATCAAATTTCTGAGCCTGCATTTTAGCGTTGTGTTTATACGCTGCCTGCCTTTCTTTATTATCTAATATATATAGGGCATTTTTTGCCATATCCTCCACATCGCCGACGTTACTTAACATTCCCGAATAACCTTGTTTATTTATTTCAGGCAGACCGCCTGTGTTGGTTGATATAACAGGAACTCCGGCTGCCATAGCTTCCAATGCGGCTAGTCCGAAACTCTCCGTTTCTGAAGGAAGTACGAAAAGGTCGGCTATGCTAAGGAAACTTCCGGGTTCACTTACTTTTCCCAGTGAAGTAATCTGGGAACAGGTATCTAATTCCCTGCAGAGTTTTTCAATATTGCTGCGTTCAGGTCCGTCACCAATAAGGATAAGCCTGGCAGGTGTTTTTTTGCGCACCAGATCAAACATGCGTAATACATCTTCCACTCTTTTTACTTTCCTGAAGTTGGAAACATGCATCAGTATTTTCTCATCATCTCCGGCATATTTTTTGCGCATTTCAGGCGCATTGGGAAAAATATAGTCATCTGGACATATAAAATTGGGAATAACATCAATTTCCCTTTTTACATTCCGAAAGTATTTGTAGGTATCTTGTTTAAGGCTTTCTGAAACGGCAGTCACCGCATTAGATCGGTTTATAACAAATGAAATGGCCGATTCAAATGAAGCATCTTTTCCAACAAGGGTAATATCAGTTCCGTGCAAAGTGGTTATAAAGGGGAGATGAATGTCTTCATCTGCGAGAATTTGTTGGGCCATATAAGCGGCGGCGGCATGGGGCACTGCATAGTGTACATGCAAAACATCCAGCTTTTCATATTTGGCTACCTCCACAATCTTATTAGCAAGTGCCAGTTCGTAGGGCGGGTAATCAAACAATGGATAATCGGAAACAGTAACCTCGTGATAAAATAAGTTATCGGTAAATACATTCAGTCGTACAGGCTGGTCGTAGCTTATAAAATGAATCTTATGGCCTTCAGCTGCAAGTGCCTTGCCGAGCTCGGTTGCTACAACTCCGCTTCCGCCAAAGGTGGGATAACATACTATTCCTATATTCATAAATACTAAAGGGGAAAAGCTAAGGTAACACTAACTATCTAATGTTAATGACGATAACTCTGTATAATTACTTTAGAACTAAGTTAATTTGAAACTTTAATAATTCAGGTATCCATTGTATAAATTATTCGGGATAAGTATGACAGGTAGGCGTTATTAACACATTGCTTTTATTGCCTGCATTATCATACATCCATACCTTGAACTGCAGTCTGTGAATATCAGCCACACTGGAAAAACCTGTTAGGCTGCTAATTTGTTCCTGAATAAAGTTTTCAAAGTTCACTTGTATTATTCCATTTAACTCCTTATCACTGCCGCTTGGAGTAATGTTGGGAATACTATATGGAAATGTAAGGGCCGTGTCCCCAGATTCTATAATAGGTTGAAATGTATTTGTAGCATACACGTATATCAAGGGTACTATATATAGATCAATGGGGGCTCCTAACTGTTGTGAGTATCCAATGTTTCCATTTCCATCGGTAAAATTAATTAGCAAAAGGGCTGAATCAGTTATGGAACCTGAGCCATATGCAAAAAAATTATTATAACTTATTACCGGTACATCCGGATAATTCGCTTTCTTTACACAGGAAGAATAAAACAGGCCCAGAATGCAGATAATTGTAAAAGTCCCTAAATATTTCATTCTTTATTGATTCTATTGCAAATATAGGTATTATTTTTGAACTCATTATGGGAGATAAGTCGCTAAAGTCAATAGAAGCTGGGATTTTTAAAAACCTTACAAAAACGGAGTTTGAAAATCTGGCATTGGAAATATTCCTGTTTCAATATGAAAAGAATAAGGTTTATACCGAATATGTAAATGCTTTGGGTATAAATGTTTCAAGCGTTTCGAAGCTTACCGAAATACCTTTTATGCCTATTGCTTTTTTTAAATCGCACCAAATTATTTGCGGAGACTCAGAAAAATTTGAGCAGGTATTTAATAGCAGCACCACCACCGGCAGCATTCCATCCAGGCATTTTGTTGAAGATATAAACCTTTACGAAAAAAGCTTCCGGCTGGGCTTTGAAAGGTTTTACGGAGATAGTAAACAATATTGCCTGTTGGCACTGTTGCCTTCCTACTTGGAGAAAGGAAATTCATCGCTTGTATATATGGTAGATAAGCTGATTAAAGATACGCATAATGCGGACAGTGGCTTCTTTATGCAGAATTATGAGGAATTGATTGCCCGACTTAAGAAGAACGAAGAGAAAGAGCAAAAAACCTTTTTAATCGGCGTTACCTATGCCCTTTTAAAGCTGGCAGAAGAATATCCTATGGAATTGAAAAACACCATTGTAATGGAAACCGGAGGTATGAAGGGTAGGAGGGAAGAGCTCACGAAGCAGGAGGTGCACCAGATCCTTTCGAATGCTTTTAAAGTTCAGGATATTCATTCGGAGTATGGTATGACGGAACTGCTCTCGCAAGCATATTCAAAAGGGAAGGGGGTATTTAAATGCGTACCGTGGATGCGGGTTTTAGCAAGGGATATTTACGATCCATTCCGGGTTGGATTAATGAATGAAACCGGTGCACTTAATGTTATTGACCTTGCTAATATACATTCCTGCTCTTTTATTGCTACCGATGATTTAGGTATTGTTTCACCAAACGGCGATTTTGAAGTCGCCGGACGCCTTGATAACAGCGATATACGTGGCTGCAATATTATGGCTGCGGAATTATAATACATGTACAGCCTATTTGCGCAATAAAAAAGCCCCTCAATATTGAGGGGCTTTTTTAAACCAACGAACAATATGTAAAATTATCCGCACTTAGTATGCCCGCAACTGGTGCATTTCAGGCAGCCTTCTTCGTAAATGAGTCCGTCATCTCCGCAATTAGGGCAAGTCCTGTCTTTGCTTTTGGTCCCGTTTGGTATATATTTCTTTAATGCTCTTTCCACTCCCGCTTTCCATGTATTGATGGATTCGTCGTAAAGGCTGAGGTTGCCAATTAAATCAACAACTTGTGGTATAGGCATTCCGTGGCGAAGCACACCGGAAATAAGTTTGGCATAGTTCCAGAATTCTTTATCAAACAAGCGTGAAAGGCCTTCAATAGTTACGCTATAGCCATCTTTATCGGTAAACCTGAAATCGTAGCGTTTCTTTCCGTCGGCACTCTTGCTCTTAATAACCAATCCGTCCTTAACCCAGCTAGGAAGATTAAATACATCTTCTGCTTTACCCGTAAATATCTCGTAAGGTTTATCGTTAAGAATACCAACTACTGCAATCCATTTTTCAGTTCCGTTCATAAAACGTATTACATCAGATTTTAATTCAGTAGGACGCTTAGGTGCATGTGTTTCCAGAATTTGAGTGGCGTTTTTTGGCTTTTCGTCATTTGAGATAAGCACTCCGCTTCTGGAACCATCACGGTATACTGTAATTCCTTTCAAGCCATGTTTCCATGCTTCTACATATATTTCCCCTACCTTTTCAATAGGTACGTCATTAGGCAGGTTAATGGTAGAACTGATGGAGTGTGTAGTATATTTTTGAACGAGTGATTGTAATTCAACCCGTTTTATCCAGTCAATTTCAGGGGCAGTTGAACCATAATAAGGACATTGGGTAATGTCGGTATTACCTGTTGCATCCATCCATGTTTTAACTTTTGGATGATATACAACAAACTCCTGCCATTTGTCTCCCATTTTATCAACGAAGTCAACGGTAGCATCTTTGTCATTCGGGTTTATCTTTCTTCTTCTTTTATAAGAAAGGAGATAGACAGGTTCTAATCCCGAAGATGTTTGAGCAAGAATGCTAAGGCTGCCTGTTGGGGCCACAGTACTGATAGAGATGTTCCTTCTGCCGAACTTCATCATACGGTTATAAACTTCCGGAAGTTCTTTTTGAAGCATCTGCACAAATTCCGAAGTGTTCTCAATTTTTTCATCGAAGTCTTCAAAACTGCCGCGCTCTATGGCCATATCGATAGAACTCGTAAACTCTGCATCGCATTTGGTATGCATAATTTTTTCAATTTCTTTTATCGCCTTGTTTGAATCGAAAGACATATTAAGTGCCGCAACAGCATCAGCAAGGGCAGTAAATCCGAGTCCTGTCCTTCTGCCTTTTTTTCCTGCTTCATAAAGAAGTTTCCAGGTATTTAACTCTATTTGCTTGATGTCGTATGGTTCTTTATCACTATTTACTTTAGCCAAAATCTTTTCAATAGATTCTAATTCCAAATCAACCAAATCGTCCATCAAACGCTGAGATTCGTAGGTAACCTCATAGAATTTCTGATAGTCAAAAGAGGCTTCTTTTGTAAAGGGTTTGTCCACAAAATTATAAAGGTTCATAGCAATGAGCCTGCAACTGTCGCCACCCTGCATAGCTATTTCGGAGCATGGGTTGGTAGATACATTCTTAAATCCCGGATAAACCGAAGAAGTAGAATATTTATGTTGCCTGTCCCAGAAGATTAGGCCGGGTTCAGCGCTTTGGTGGGCACATTTAATGATCGTGTTCCACAAGTCGCGTGCTTTTACAGTCTTGGTAATTTCGGGCTTTTTAGATTCAATTGGGAAACGGTGTGTATATTCTTTATCTTCAACAACAGCGTCCATAAACTCGTCAGACAAGCGTACGGATATATTAGCTCCGGTAATTTTGCTCAGGTCTTGCTTAATGGTTACAAATTGTTCTACATCCGGATGGGCAATATCAATGGTGATCATTAAAGCTCCTCTTCTTCCGTTTTGTGCAACTTCACGTGTGGTGTTGGAGAAACGTTCCATAAAGGAAACAGCTCCGGTAGTTGTTCCTGCTGCATTGTTTACTATACAGCCGGATGGACGCAGAGTAGAGATATCAATGCCAACGCCGCAACGTCTTTTAAAGAGTTGGGTTAATTGCTGGTCGGTATACATAACGCCACCATAGGAGTCATATATCTCCGGTAATACTACACAATTGGAAAGGGATGCAATAACATGTTTATTGCCGAGCCCGAACATAACGCTGCCTTGTGGAATTACATATTTAAAGTCTTTGAAAAGTCCGAAAATCTTTTCTTCGGAAAGAAATTCTCTTTTCTGGCCATATTCGGAAAGGTGGGCAAATGCACCGTTCATAGCCGAAATTTCAGCATACTCTTTTTCCTTACGGGCAAACTCATACGCCATGCGGTGGTGCATCTCATCTGGTGTTTTTTCCAATACATTGCCATTTTTATCGCGCAATGCATATTTATTTACCCAGGTGGAGGCAGCGAGTTCGTCTCCGCCGAAATATTGTACAGATGCTTTCTTTATCTCTTCTGAGTTAAGCATTGTCTTTGTTTTGTTTAATGTACTTGGTTTCATGAAAGAGGATTAATAACAGTTTTTGTTTTCGATTTTTTTAATCAGACCACAAATCTATGTTGTCCACTTTTTTACTGAAGGGTACTTGGCTTATAGTTTTTAACACCGTTATTAACAACTCTTTAAAAATGCCCGTCAATTAACGTTTTCAAGAGTTATTACGATTTTTCAACACTACTGATTGTTCATAATTAATAACTCAATATCATTATAGGGAATATTATAAGTTTCGCCCAAATATTTATTCGTGAGTACTCCTTTATAGATATATACACCATTCCTTAAATAGATATCTTTTTTCAGCAGTTTTTCAAAACCTCCCACTTCACCGGCTTTTTGTAATATAGGGGTAAAAATATTACTGAAGGCAATGGAAGCTGTTCTTGAAACACGCGACGCTATATTGGGGACACAGTAATGTGTTACCCCATGTTTACGAAAGACAGGTTCGGAGTGGTTGGTAACGTGCGAAGTTTCAAAACACCCTCCCTGATCTATACTTACATCCACAATAACTGAGCCTACTTTCATGTCGCTCACCATTTGCTCGGTAACTACCATAGGGGTTATACCCGCCTCGGCACGAATGGCTCCTATAACTACATCGGCTGTTTTTAAGTGGCGGGCAAGTACACGGGGGCGAATAGTTGAAGTAAACACGCGTGTGCCGAGCATTACCTGTAATCTTCGCAACCTGTATATGGAATTATCGAAAACTTTTACAATAGCGCCACGTCCCAATGCGGCACGGGCTGCAAATTCTCCCACCGTTCCGGCTCCTAAAATAACCACTTCGGTAGGTGCAATTCCTGAAACGCCGCCCATAATAAGCCCTGGGCCATTGTGTACGTTACTCAAATATTCTTCTGCAATGGAGATGGATGTGCCACCCACTATTTCACTCATTGAACGGATTACTGGAAATATACCTGCTTCATCGCGCAACGAATCGAAGGCTATGGCAGTTATCTTTTTCTCCATTAAGTATTTCAGAAAGTCTTTGGGCTGGACTGTAAGTTGCAAAGCCGAAATAAGTGTTTGCCCCGGGTGCATCATTTCTATTTCGTTAATTTGGGGAGGGGTAACTTTCAGTATTACATCCGACTTATATACCTCGTTAGCACCGTAAGCAATCTGGCATCCGGCTTCGCTAAAGTCGGTATCTTCAAAATGGGCGTTTTTACCGGCATTTGTTTCCACTAATACCTTGTGCCCATGATTGATAAGTAGTGCGGCATCATCGGGAACCAATGCTATGCGGTTTTCCTGAAGGTCTATTTCCTTGGGGATTCCTATTTTAAGGCTGCCTTTTTTGTGGGCAACTTCCAACATTTCTTCCTGGGTTGCAAGTGCACCTTGGGTTAATGTTCTTAATAAGTGCTTTGGAGTAGCCATTTTATCATGCTTTTAGAGGGTTAAATACCATTACTTATACTGACGGTTTGGAGTGTCTTTTATTTGGAAAAATCTATTTATTTATCCATAGCTCCCTACTATTGTTATTCTTTATTTCTATTTTTATTTCCACTGCATCTGCCGGTACAAGTCCCGGTATTTTTTCGGGCCATTCTATAAAACAATAGTGTCCTGAATAAAAATACTCTTCGTACCCTATATCATATGCTTCTTGTATATCTTTTATGCGGTAAAAGTCGAAATGGTATACCACAGAACCATTGGAGCCTTCATATTCGTTCACCAATGAAAAAGTGGGGCTGCTAATTCCGGCTGTTACCCCTAAAACTTTACAAATATACTTAATAAAGGTGGTTTTTCCGCTGCCCATGGCACCCGAAAATATGAACACCCTGTTGTTCTTAAATTCACCAATTAAAACCTGTGCCGCCCCCTCTAATTCTTCTTCCTTATAGGCAGTGCATAGCAACCTCATTATCAGCTATTATTTTGGTGAAAGGTGAATAAAAGGTATGATCATTTCCTCTAAAGAAATACCTCCATGCTGAAAGGTATTTCTATAATAACTAACGTAATAATTGAAGTTATTCGGATAAGCAAAAAACTTATTTTCTTTAATAAAGAGATAAACACTGCTTACATGCTGGCGTGGCAAGAAAGCATCGGCCGGATTTTTGAGCATAAACACATCTTTTGCCTGGTATGTAAGGCTTTTGCCTTGCTTGTAGCGCAAGTTAGTGGTGGTGTTTTTGTCTCCAATCACTTTTGATGGTTCGCCTACCTTAATAGTGCCGTGGTCGGTAGTAATGATAAGTTTGCCACCTACAGCCCTTATGTTTCTTATAATGTCGCGAAGAGGAGAGTGGTTGAACCATGAAAGGGTTAGGGAGCGATAAGCCGAATCGTCGCTGGCAAGCTCTCGTATTACTTCCATTTCGGTGCGGGCATGTGAAAGGGTATCAACAAAGTTATATACAATAGCGTTTAACTTATTATTAGCAGCAAGGCTGTGAATGTTTTCTGCCAAACGTTTACCGGCTTCAAAATTCGTTATTTTATTATAGGAATACTTAATGTCTTTGCCTGAGCGCCTGAGCAGTCCTCCCAAAAATTCCTCTTCATGAAGGTTCTTGCCGCCTTCATCTTCATCATTCTGCCATTTTCCGGGATACATTTTCTCAATTTCCGAGGGCATTAGTCCGGCAAAAAGGGAGTTGCGGGCATATTGTGTGCAGGTAGGCAATATAGCGAAGTACATTTCTTCTTTATCCACTTTAAAATCTTCCTCTATAACAGGTTGAAGCAATTTCCATTGGTCATAACGCAGGTTATCTATTACCACCAGGAATATAGGATGGCTTTCCTTATCTAAATCAGGCAGTACTTTACTTTTTAGCAAGGTATGCGATAGGGTAGGTACGTCCTTGTTCTTTCCGTTGAACCAGTTTACATAGTTCTTTTCAATAAATTTGCTGAAGAGGGTATTCGCCTCCGACTTTTGCATACTCAGTATCTCCTTCATACTTGTGTCGGCTGACTTTTCCAGCTCCAGCTCCCAAAACACCAGTTTTTTATAAACATCTTCCCATTCCTTAATACTTAGATTATCGGACAGCATCATACTAATATTGCGGAAATCTTGTTGGTAGTTGCTCGTTGTTTTTTCACTGATGAGCCTGTTTTTGTCAATATTCTTCTTAATCGAAAGCAATATCTGTCCAGGGTTTACGGGCTTAATAAGATAATCGGATATTTGAGATCCTATGGCGTTATCCATTATAGCTTCTTCCTCGCTCTTGGTTATCATTACTACCGGAACGTTGCGGTTCAGGTTTTTGATTTTACCCAGCGTTTCTAAACCGGATAGCCCGGGCATGTTTTCATCCAGAAACACTAAATCGAAGGCAGCTTTGCCAAATTCGTCCACAGCGTCGTTGCCATTGGTAACCGTTTTAACCGTAAAGCCTTTATCCTGAAGATATAAAAGATGGGGCTTGAGGAGATCAATTTCGTCATCGGCCCAGAGAATACTGATTTTGTCCATGTTTGTTGCGATATAAAACGATTATAAACTAAAAACCGCAGCGTTCACAACTTCAATCCCTTTCTGCCCCAAACCTCTAAAGAGGCTTTGAGCTATAAAGGCATTTTTGATGTTGTGAGTGTTGCGGTAAAGCTACTTAATATTTTTATTGTTTTTTAGGTGTTCTTCATTTGTTTAACGAAGAAGTGCAAAGATAGTTGTATTAACTTATAAAAATAATGTTGGGTTGATAAAAGATGTTAAAAAAGATGTTGCATTTTTCAACAAAAAAACCTGATTACTAAGCCAGGGTTCTTTTATAAATTAAAATAGGTCTTATTTCGCTACAACCAGCTTTTGGGTATATGGCACTCCATTAACAGTAATGGTGTAAGCATAAACCCCGTTTGCCAGTTTGGTAACATCCACAGGGATTTTGTATCTGCCGGGTGTTTGATTGGTATTGTCTAATATGTTCATTACCTTTCTACCGTTCAAGTCATAAAGTGAAACGCTTACCATGGATGAATTAGGAATAGCATATACAATATTGGCAAGTTGGCTTGCCGGGTTAGGGTAAGCTGACTCTAAGGTAACCCCGTTATTAATAGCATCTATGCCGCTTGTAGCACAGGGACCAAAGGAGAGATCATCAACGATTATGTAAGAACCGTTATTGGTAGCGCCAAAGTTCGCATTAGTAAGTTCAATAAAAATTGAAGCAGAATCAGCCGTGCAGCCGGGTGTATAACTAATACATGCGGAAAACTGCTTATATACAGTAGTGGGAGTCATTGTAATAAGTGTATCAACACCATTAATACCACTCGAGCATTTGGTGTTTACCACTACCTCCAGTTCGTCAAAACCTACTGAGTTGAGGATATACCATCCATTTAATGCATCGGGGTTGCCGGAATTTACAAAGTATCCGGTATGTCCATTCCAGGTTTCTAAATAACCACCCAAATTATACATAGAGTTTAATCGTGCCGCAAGGGTTCCTGCATGTGCAGCGGAAGACTCTACAACATATCCGTTAGCTAACCTATTGGCTGTTGTCCAACTAATAGGATAATAAGGAGGACTGGAATATTGCCAGTTTTCAAAACTGGGATTTGGAATTTGAGCTGCTAGTATACTGCTTGTTACGGATAAAAGAAGTGTAGATAATATTTTCATAGTCTTAAATTTAATAGGTAATGATTGCTGTGACTGTCTTACAAAGATAACAAAGTTTACAAATATTCATGGAGTATTTTGCTTTTCCCAAAACAAAAAACCCTGACTACTAAGCCAGGGTTCTTTTATAAATTAAAATAGGTCTTATTTCGCTACTACCAGCTTTTGGGTGTATGGTACTCCATCAACGGTGATGGTGTAAACATAAACTCCGTTTGCCAATGTGTGAACATTAACAGGGATTTTATACCTGCCGGGTGTTTGATTGGTGTTGTCTAAAATATTCATTACCATTCTTCCGCTAAGGTCGTATAGTGCAACATGTACAGTAGATGATGAAGGGATAGAATAAATAATGTTGCAGATAGTGCTTGCCGGATTAGGATAAGAAGGTTCTAAAGCAACCGTGTTATTGATATCTTCAATTCCGGTTGGAGTGCAAGAGCCAAAAGAAAGATCATCAACAATAACATAAGAACCGGCATGGGTAGCGCCTCCTGTATTAGTAAGGTCTAATACTATTTCCGCTGAATCAGCTGTGCCGGAAGAATAATTAATACATGCAGAAAACTGTTTATACACACTGGTGGATGTGGAAATATTTTTTAATGCCGCTCCATTATCAGCTGAATTTTTAGTTAGTACCTCTACTTCAAACATATCACCACCTACTGAGTTAAGTATATACCATCCGTTTAAAGCGGCAGGGTTACCCGGATATGAAAAGAATCCATCTGTTAGTGTGTTAGATTGAAGAAACCCCCCAACATAAGTGGAGCCAACAAGAACACTATTTAAGGAAGCCGCAGAAGACCCGGAATAAGCATTGGATGATTGTGTAACACTTCCGGTTTCATAAAGATTAAGTGTGTACCAACCGGCTGGATTTCCAACACTCCAGGTTTCAAAACTGGCATTTGGAATGGTTTGAGCAAGCATAACACTGCTTACTGCAGTTAAAAAAAGTGTAGTTAATGTTTTCATTTTTTTTGTATTTAATTATTTATAATTTTTAATTCCCGACAAATATAACAATGTTAACATTTCGTTATAAGCTAATTTTTTTGGGCTTTGTTTTTTTTACAAAAAAGCTCCGACCATTTAGTCGGAGTTTTTTGCAAAAGAAATAGAATTTTCTTATTTCGCTACCACCATCTTTTGGGTGTATGGCACTCCATTAACTGTAATGGTGTAAGCATAAACTCCGTTAGCTAATTTGGTAACATCCACAGGGATTTTGTATCTGCCGGGTGTTTGATTGGTGTTGTCTAATATATTCAATACTCTTCTTCCGCTAAGGTCGTATAGTGCAACATGTACAGTAGATGATGCAGGGATAGAATAAATAATGTTGCAGATATCGTTTGCCGGGTTGGGGTAAGCAGACTCCAATGTAACATTGCTGTTAATATTATCTACTCCGGTAGGTGTGCATGAACCAAAGGAGAGATTGTCTATAAGGGCTGAAGTACCGCTATGGGTATTGCCGCCTCCATTCTCAAGTCCTAAGAGTATTTCTATAGAATCAGCTGTGCAAGTGGTATCATAAAAAAAACATGCTGAAAATTGTTTCCATACGGTCCCCGTGGAGGTTGTGTAGCTGATCAATGCTGCACCATTTACTTTTGTACCGCATTTAGTATTGGCGATTATGGTTAGTTCATCACCGCCAACGGAAGTGAGTTGATACCATCCGTTTAAAGCTATAGGATTACCGGCATTTGCATAATAGGCATCTCCTGGTAAACGTACGCTTGCGATCTGTCCGCCAAAGTAAAAGCCGCCTCCTACGTCAATACTATTAAACTGGACAGAATAGCTTCCATGCTCTGCTGTGGTTGACTGCTCAACACCATTTGCATATTGGGTTGTTCCCCACCCATTGGGGCTTCCGCTAGTCCAGTTTTCAAAGTCAGCATTGGGAATAGTTTGAGCCAGCATAATGCTGCTTAAAGCTGTTAAAAAAAGAGTAGTTAATGTTTTCATGGTTAAAATTTTAGTGTTGTGATATTATTAGTTCCGCAAAAGTATATAACATGCCAACCTACTTCAATAGCATAATGATGTGATATAAATATAAAGTCAATGACTTTTACTGAAAATAATTTGTCATGTAATTGCCTCACATATATTCAATAGCAAAATCCCGCATGTATATTCCAAGTTTACACAATAATTATTAATTGTTTTATTATCAATACATTATATGCCTAAAATGAAAATTTATTGTTTTCTGAAACACCGGAAAAGTAGTACATAACAATGCATAAAAACCATTCAAAATCTTATCTCTTTTTTAATTGGGTTTTTTAGTTATTTTTGCGGTCCATTTCAATTTTCAAACTCAACTTATATCTTCCAATGAAATTTTTAGTCTGCATAAGCCATGTGCCCGATACAACCACCAAAATAACCTTTACGCCCGATGGAAAGGCATTCAATACGGCGGGGGTACAGTTTATTATTAACCCTTATGATGAAATGGCGCTTACCCGCGCCCTTGAACTTAAGGAATCGCTGGGGGGCACGGTAACCGTTCTTAATGTAGGTTCTGCAGTTACGGAGCCTACTCTTCGTAAAGCGCTTGCTATTGGCGCCGATGATGCTATTCGCATAAATGCCGAGCCAACCGATGCCCTGTTTGTAGCGGCTGAAATTGCAGCTATCGCGAAAAACGAAAAATATGATATTATCTTCGGTGGCAGGGAATCTATTGATTACAATGGATGCCAGGTAATGACGATGGTAGCCGAATTTTTGGAATTACCCTCAGTGGCTATTGCTACCAAACTGGATATAACCGGCACCACCGCCACGCTGGAAAGGGAAATTGACGGCGGAAAAGAAATTGTAAGCGTAAATCTTCCCTTTGTTGTAAGTGCCCAAAAGGATTTTGCCGAGCCCCGTATTCCCAATATGCGCGGCATTATGAGCGCCCGTACCAAACCGCTGAAAGTAACTGAACCAATCAGCGCTTTAAAACCTACAACTTCTGTGGCTTTCCAAACACCACCGCCAAAATCTGAATGCAAAATGATTTCACCGGAAAATCCCGGAGAGCTTATTCAATTGCTGCACACCGAAGCTAAAATTATTTAATAAATTAAACCATACACAATGCCAATACTCGTATATGCCGAAACCTGGGATGGAAAATTTAAAAAACCATCATTTGAGGCCATGACCTATGCTTTTGAATTAGCTAAATCTACCAACGATACAGTTACCGCCATAGTTATTGGCCCTGCAACCGATGATGAATTGAAAAGAGCCGGTGAGTATGGCTGCACCAAAGTGCTTCATGCAGGTGATGGCAAATACGGTTCTTTTAACCCCAGTGCATTTACCGCGGTAATTGCTGATTGTGTTACTTCTGAAAATGCCAAGACTATCATATTCTCACAAACGTATTCGGGTAAATCACTTGCTCCAAGGCTTGCAGCAAGACTAAAAGCCGGGCTTGTTTCAGGTGCCATTGCATTGCCTTCCACTACGAGCCCTTTTGTGGTTCGCAAAAAGTGTTTCTCCAGCAAAGGATTTACGGATGTAGAGGTTTCATCCGACATTAAAATTATTTCTGTGTTCCCCAATGCACACCATATTGCGGCTAATAATGTTAGTGCAAACATTCAGGCGGTAAACCCTGTAATTGCAGAATCACTTTTCAATACCAAGGTAAATGAGGTTAAGAAGACATCAGGCAAAATAGCCCTCACAGAAGCAGAAATAGTGGTTTCAGGTGGCAGGGGCTTAAAAGGGCCTGAAAATTGGGGTATGGTAGAAGAACTGGCTGATGCATTGGGCGCCGCCACTGCCTGTTCCAAGCCGGTGGCTGATATGGGTTGGAGGCCTCACCATGAACATGTGGGTCAAACAGGTATTACCATTTCCCCCAATCTGTACATTGCTATTGGAATATCGGGCGCCATACAGCATTTGGCCGGTGTAAGTTCATCAAAAGTGATAGTTGTGATTAATGCGGATAAAGAGGCTCCTTTCTTTAAAATAGCTGATTATGGAATTATAGGAGATGCTTTTCAGGTGGTGCCTAAACTCACCGAAGCAGTGAAACAGTTAAAATCTTCTCATTAATTTTTAAAAATTGGTAACTTTGCATCTACCTAACGATTTAAGCCCGACGAGTTGGAAATGAAAAAAATACCTTTGGACATTGTAGGTTTATCCTACAGCCAAACCCAGTCGGGCGCTTATGCCTTGTTACTTAATGAAGCGAAAGGCAAGCGGAGGCTACCCATTATTATCGGCGGTTTTGAAGCGCAGGCTATCGCCATTGAAATGGAGAATATGAAACCCAGCCGCCCCCTGACGCATGATTTATTCAAGAACTTTGCCGAAACATTCGAAATAAAATTAAAAGAAGTTATTATTTACAATTTGGTAGAGGGTATTTTTTATGCCAAACTCATTTGCGCACGCGATAACCAGGAAGTTGAAATAGATGCCCGTACCTCCGATGCCATAGCTCTAGCCGTACGTTTTAACTGTCCTGTTTATACGTATGAATTTATACTCAATTCGGCTGGCATTGTTATGGATGATGAGATGGTAAAAGAAGGAGCCGCCAAAGAGACCAAGGTTGAGAAAATTGCGGAGAAACAGGATGATGACTTTCGGAAAAAATCAGCCGATGAGTTGAAAGACTTATTGCAAAAGGCGCTTGACAAGGAAGATTATGAAAGGGCATCCCGTATCAGGGATGAAATAAATACCCGCAAAAAATCCTGATAGCCTATTAAAATTCTTACAAAACAATTTTTTAGCCTTATTCCCGTTTTTAGGAAAATGAATTATATGCAATCGACCCTGTCTGCTAATCCCTCCCGCCCAATACGCCATATTCAATATCCAATAATGCTGGGTCTTATTTTTTGCTCCCTGTTTTCCCTTCAATGCAAAAAGGAAATGACCACTACCAGTTCTTCGGCAAAGCTTGCTTTCTCCACCAACCTTGTTTTTTTTGATACGGTTTTTGTAAGTCAAGGCTCTTCTGTGAGGATTTTTGTGGTGCATAATTATAACAATGAAGCTATTGTTACATCCATAAAGCTGGCAGGTAATTTTACTTCTTCTTTTGAAATAAACGTAGATGGGGTGCCGGGTGTAAACTTCAACAATGTTAAAATTCCTGCTAATGATAGTATATACATTTTTACACAAGTAAATATTAATCCATTAAATGGAAACTCCCCCGCTTTGGTTCAAGATTCATTGATATTTACCACCAATGGAAATACCCAATGGGTTGATTTGCATGCTTATGGATGGAACGCTTATTATTATTACCCTAATAATTTTCTGAAAAATGGTGCTTACTCTGCTATTAATTCCTCTGATAATGTATGGAAAAATGACAAACCACACGTGGTATTTGGTGATCTGTTTGATACCGCCGGATGCCCGCTTACAATAGAGGCAGGTACACTGGTGTACTTCCATAATAATGGCGAACTGATTATTGATAGTGGTGCTACTCTCACTGTTTCCGGTACATCATCCCACCCCGTTATATTCCAAGGAGACAGGCTGGAACCGGCCTATGCTAATCTTCCACAGCAATGGAATGGACTGTTATTGTACAAAAGCACAAACTGTAGAATAAGCTGGGCTGTTATTCAAAATGCAACAACAGGTATTCAGGTTGATACCCTCTCAGGCCACTTGCGCTATGCCCTTGTAATGGATCATACTATAATAAAAGTAATGGCCGGTTATGGCTTGCTGGCAGAAGGAACCAATATTAGCGCGAATAATTGCCTTATTGCCGATTGTCAATCCGGTTGTTTAGCGCTGTTCTATGGAAATTACTACGAATTTTATCAATGCACCTTTGCCGATTACTGGGGTGTTGATAATTCCTATGGGCAAAGAAGTTCAGCGCTTTTGTCTATGAATAACGGATATTATTCTGCTGCGGGGCAGAATATTTTCCGTGCATTGGATAGCGCATATTTTTATAATTGTATAGTTTATGGTGCACTGAATGAGGAACTGGCTCTCGATTCAAGTCACGGTCCAATGTTTAATTACTATTTTGAAAACTGTGTGGTTAAGACCCAAACAAATATAACTGGCGCTCATGGTAGCGGTAATATAACCCAAGACCCCTTGTTTGTTGATCCGGGCGGTGAAAATTATACTTTAAATGCGGGTTCACCTGCTTCAGCACCCGGTGCTGCCAATACAACTATTGCATCTAAATATCCGATTGATCTTGCCGGCAATTCCTTTTCCGGTACACCATCAATTGGTGCGTATTGGAAATAAACAAATCACCCCATGCATTTGCATAGGGTGATTAATAGAAAAAAAATATATTATTGATTACGAAACCGGAGGTTGCTCCTGTTGTTTCGTTTTTTCCTTGTACATGATAGCAACCGCAATCGTAATATATCCAAGCATTAGAATAATAGGCGCTGTAACCATACGTTGGGTCGAAAATAGCTCATAGCTGAACTGGTTAGGGTCTTTGGTTCCACCACCCGCAAGCAGTATATAGCCCAGGATTATTAGAAATAAGCCAAACAAAAGAATCAGATAGTTCTTACGCTCGAATGCAAAGTTCATCCTTGGCTTTTGCTCAACCACTTTGAGTGGTTTCTTGATGGTGGTCTTTTTTATTTCAGTTGCCATATGGGTATAAAATCAAATACTTTTAAATCGTGTTTACAATGCAAATGTATAAAAAATCTTATTTCTGCCGGATAAATCTAAATTGTAATTTTGCATTTGTGTTAATCTATGTTAAACCCTATGATTCGGACGGGAATTGTTTTGTTCGCACTTTGTGTTTTTGCTGCATGCAAGCCTTGGCGTAGTTTTGATGAAGAGACGCATCCGCCGCCGCCTGACTATAGCCAGACGGATGCTTGGGCTTGCCTTCCGACTAAACACAATGCATCCGATACGGTACCCCCTAATTCCGGCGAAATGGATATGCAGTCTACGGCTCAGGTAGATGTGTTTTATATTTATCCAACTCTTGATTTTAGCGGAGCTAACTGGAATGCAGATATTCATAATAAAAAGCTTAATAAGCTTATTGAAAGAACAGCTATCCGGGTTCAGGCGGGTGCTTTTAATGGTTCCTGCAAAGTATATGCCCCTCGGTACAGGCAGGGAACCCTGGCAAGCTTCTACGATAAAACAGGAACAGGAAGCGGTAGCAAAGCTCTTGAATTAGCCTACCAGGATATAAGGGCTGCTTTTCAATATTACATTAAAAATTATAACAAAGGCCGCCCATTTATTATTGCCGGGCACAGCCAGGGTACCTTGATGGCATACAAACTTTTGCAAGAATTTGTAGATACTACTTCTTTACGGAAAAGATTGGTTGCAGCCTACCTTATTGGTTATCATATTCAAAAGGATTATTTTAAAAATTTAAAACCTTGTGATTCGGCTACACAGACGGGAGGTTACATTACCTGGAATACTGTGAAAATGGGAGGAGAAAATAGCTCCCTGGGTAAATTCTTTGCGGGGGTATGTATTAATCCCCTAACCTGGAAACCGGATACCGGCTTTGTGGATTCCCGTTATGATATAGGAAGCGTAAACTATTCCTTTAAGAAAATAGAACCACAGGAACTAGGTACGGCTATACGCGGTGGAGTGCTAACTGTAAGCGCTCCTGTAAATAAGGGATACAAAACTTTTCGCACCGGTTATCATATTTATGACTATAACTTTTTCTATATGAACATTCGTAAAAATGTGCAGCTACGGGTGGAAGCCTATTTGAAAACGCATTAAGGGATATTCATTTTTCCTACATTCGCAACCCATTATTGAACAACAAATCATTTTAAAACCGAAAAGAAAGTAATATGAAGAAGGCATACCTATTTCCCGGACAAGGCTCACAGTTTAAAGGCATGGGAAAAGACTTGTATGAAAGCAGTCCCTTGGCAAAGGAGCTTTTTGAAAAAGGTAATTCTATTTTAGGATTCCGCATTACAGATATTATGTTTGAAGGCGCCGATGAAGACCTTAAGCAAACCAAGGTTACTCAGCCGGCTATTTTTTTGCATTCGGTTGTTCTGGCTTCTTTACTAGGCGATAATTTTAAGCCGGATATGGTAGCGGGGCACTCGCTGGGGGAGTTTTCAGCGCTTACCGCCGCCGGAGCAATCAGTTTTGAAGATGGTTTGAAATTGGTCTATCAACGGGCAATGGCTATGCAGAAGGCTTGTGAAGCTACTCCTTCAACCATGGCTGCGGTACTTGGCCTAGACGATAATAAAGTGGAAGAAATTTGCGCTTCCATAAAAGATGATATTGTGGTGCCGGCCAATTATAATTGTCCCGGCCAATTGGTTATTTCAGGTTCGATACCCGGAGTTACCAGGGCCTGTGAGTTGCTTAAAGCAGCAGGCGCTAAACGAGCACTGCTTCTCCCTGTTGGCGGAGCTTTCCATTCGCCTCTCATGGAGCCTGCAAGAATAGAGCTTTCTAAAGCTATTGAATCAACTCTGTTTAATAAACCGGTTTGTCCAGTATATCAAAATGTTAATGCTTCTCCCGAAACGGAGCCTTCCAATATAAAGCATAACCTCATAGCTCAACTTACGGCCCCAGTCCGCTGGACACAAACCATACAAAGGATGACGGCTGACGGGGCAACTCAATATTTTGAAGTAGGCCCGGGTAAAGTATTGCAGGGCTTAGTAAAGAAAATTTCACCGGCTGTTGAAGCCATGAGTGTTTAATAATATGCGTAAATCAAGATTAGTATTTGCAATACTTTGTTTAAGCAGTCTTTCTGCCGGAGCCCAATTTCTTTATTCGCTGGGGATTGCCGCCGGTATAAGTTATGGGAAAGAAGGCTGGAGTAATGAACAGTGGTCATCGCAGGAAAAATATTTACTGGGATTCAACGGAGCGGTGCTTGCCGAATTTTTCAGGGATGAAAATTTTCAATGGAGATCGGAATTGATGTACAATCAATTGGGAACGAAAGAAGCGGTTGCTGCCGATAACTATGTTAACAGAACAAATTATATTTCATTTAATAATTACTTGAAAATTAAATACCCGCTTTTTTATTTTACCCCCTATATTTTAATTGGTCCACGTGTAGAATACCTGTTGAGCAGGGGAGCAGCCGTTTTTTCTGATGCAATTGATGGTATGTATTCATTTCATATAACCGGTGCTGTAGGTATAGGGATAGAAAAAATATGTTTCGGACATTTTAAACCATTTCTGGAGCTTTTTTATAACCGGGATATTATGCCATCCTTTATTGGCCATGTTGAATCAAATGATCCTTACCAACCATTGAAAGGAACTACCATATCCGAAGTAATAAACAGTCATGACTATGAACTTAGGATAGGCGTGAAATATGTATTTGACCGTAGGAGTGAATGCCCAAGAGTTATTAACCCTGCCGGCAATCCTGTGGGTGCACAATAATTAGGCAGGCAGTATTTCTTCCAGTTTGGAAATTATTTTTTCTGTAGCGCCTTTTCCACTTAAAATAAAGGAAGCACCGGCTTCGCCGCAATGTTCTCTATATTCCTTATCCGTCAATAGTTTTGAAACTTTAGTTGCTAGTTCATCTGCATTGGAAATAGAAAATCCTCCACCTCTTTTTATTAACTCCTCCGCCTCGATAAATTTTTTATAATTCGGTCCGAATAAAACAGGAATGCCATAAACGGCAGCTTCCGTAAGGTTGTGTATGCCTTTGCCAAATCCACCGCCTATGTAAGCCACATCAGCAAACCTATACAAATAGGAAAGCACTCCTATGGTATCTATTACCATAACATTAGCAGGTGCTGCATTGTTTTCAGTTGCTTTAGAGTAACGTAAAGTTGTAGGATATTTACTTTCAATGCTTTTGATTCGTTCTTCAGTTACCTCATGGGGAGCAATTAACAATTTGGTTTTTAATCCTAACCGAATTAAATTTTCGTACACGGGGAAAATAAGTTTTTCATCTTCTTCCCAGGTGCTGCCACATAATAAAAGCGGCTGTTTGTTTTTGAATTTTTGAATTATTTGATCAGGAAAAGATTGCTGGGAAATGTTAATTACCCTATCAAATCTCGTATCGCCGCATAGTACAACATTGTTTATTCTGAATTCTTTTAACAGTGTTTCAGAGTCTTCATCCTGAACAAAAAGCACAGTGTAATAGCGTAAATACTTCCTGAACGATCTTCCTGTATTTTTGAAAAAATATTGTTCTTCCCGGAACTTGGCCGAAACAAGAAAAGATGGAATGTTGTTCTTTTTTAATTCACACAAATAGTTGAACCAAAATTCATATTTAATAAAAATAGCTGCAGAAGGTTTTACTATCTCCATAAATTTTCTTGCATTGGATGGGGTGTCTAGGGGGAGGTAAAAAACATAATCTACTTCCTCATAATCTTTGCGGACTTCATAGCCTGAAGGCGAAAAGAAAGTCAATAGTATTTTATAGGATGGAAATTTTTTACGAAATGTTTCTATAACAGGTCTTCCTTGTTCAAATTCTCCCAAAGAGGCGCAATGGAACCATGCCAATGGCTGATCGGATACCTGAATGGCCTCTCGGAGTTTTATAAAAATATCTTTTCTTCCAGTCCTCCATTTAGCTGCTTTTTCATTGAAGAAAGCCGCTAAAAAGATTGAGAAGCCATAAAGTCTTATGCCTAGGGAGTAAAATAGAATCATCATATACGAGAGGGGTTAGTCCATATTTTGTGAGTGGGAAATACATGAGCAAGAGGCGTTTTTTTTTCAAATATACCATATAAAGCAGAACCACTGCCTGTCATGGAAGCATAAAGCGCGCCTTCACTATACAAGCGGTTTTTTATTTCTTCCAGTTGCGGATGCGCTTTAAAAATAGGTTCTTCGAAATCATTAATAACCTTTTCTTTCCAGGTATGAATAGGAGCGAGGGCTATTTCTTTCAGTCCGTTAGGCCTTTTATGCGGCCTGATTAGGCTATAAGCCTTTTTTGTATCTATATGAATTTGTGGATAAACAATTGATATAGAATAGTGGCTTAAATCAAGCTCAATAGGGGTAATCATCTCCCCTTTACCACTAACCAATGCAGGTTTATTTTCTATAAAGAAAGTACAATCGCTTCCTATTTGTGATGCATATATTTTTAATTCTTCCTTACTTAAATGAAGTTTAAATAACGCATTTAATAATTTCAGGAAAAAGGCTGCATCGGCAGATCCGCCGCCTAATCCGGCTCCCATGGGTATGCATTTAAGTAAACCAATATTAAGTGATGGAAGTTTGTATTTTGCACTAAGTAAAGTATAGGCTTTAGTGCAAAGATTATTCTCATTTTCCCCTGGTATAGGGATTCCAAAAGGTACAAGTTTCAGTTTTCCGCTTCCCTCTGCTTGTATTGCCTCCAGGGCATCGCACCAACTTACCGGGTAGAAGATACTTTCAATATTGTGATAGCCATCCTCTCGCTTTTCAAGAACGTTTAGCCCGATGTTAATTTTTGCATTTGGAAAACAAATCATCTGTATAATGCTTATGCTTGTTTAAGTTTTCGCCTGCGTAAAACTTCTTTATTAATTTGTTTTACCAATAAGGGTCCTTGATAAATAAATCCTGTATAGAGTTCAATGAGGGATGCCCCTGCATCGAATTTTTCCATGGCATCTTCAACCGAATGAATTCCGCCCGAGGCGATAATTGGAAAGCCTCCTTTTGATTTAGCAAACAAGTATTTTACAACTTCTGTAGAGCGTTTTAATAAAGGCCTGCCGCTTAAGCCTCCATTACCAAATGAAGTTGTTTCTGTTTTTAATCCCTCTCGGGAAATGGTAGTATTGGTGGCAATTACTCCGCTTATTTTGCAGTTTTTAACAATGTCAACAATATCATCTAACTGTTCGTTGGTTAAGTCAGGCGCTATTTTCAGAAAGATAGGCTTAGGGGTGGCATGCTTTTCATTTTTACCTTGCAAACCGGAAAGCAAATTAGTAAGAGGTTCTTTTTCCTGCAGGCTGCGCAAATCAGGTGTGTTTGGTGAACTTACATTAACTACAAAAAAATCTACATAATCAAAAAGTTCTTCAAAGCATTTATCATAATCCAGGAAGGCCTTTTCGTTGGGCACTTCTTTGTTCTTTCCAATATTTCCACCTATTACCAGACCCGATTTTCTTGCTTTTAATCGGATTGCTATTTTTTCTACTCCGTGGTTATTAAATCCCATCCTGTTTATAAGCGCTTTATCCATTGGTAAACGGAATAACCGTGGTTTTGGATTTCCCGGCTGTGCCAATGGTGTAACCGTCCCAATTTCTACAAAACCAAAACCCAGATAGCCCATTTCCTTATATACCAAAGCATTTTTATCGAATCCGGCGGCAACCCCTACAGGGTTTGGAAATTTAATACCGGCTACAATAGTTTCAAGCTCCGGAGGACTAAGGCAAAAGTTTTTTTTTAGAATCCAACTTACAAAAGGAATGGAAGCACCGATTTTTAAAAGTGCTACAACAATATGGTGGCTAGCTTCGGGTGGGAATAGGAATAATATGGGTCGAATTATTTTTTTATACATGATTAAGGTATAAATATTTCAGGAGGATATTCAATAGATGTAAGATATAGTCCGCATGCCGCAACAGAAGCACCGGCATGTGAGCGGTTTTTTCCTTCAATTATTTTACAAAAATCAGCATGTGAAATTCCCTTTGCCCCATGCATGGGGTTAGAGGATGCGCCTACTTTCAGCATAGTGCCCACAATGGCCCTAACCATATTCCTAAGGAATCGGTCTGCTGTTATTGTAAAAGATAATTTATCGCCTTGCATTTCCCAGTTTGCTGACTTTATGGTGCAAAAATCGGTTTTATTATTGGCATGGGTCTTTTTGAAGCTCGAAAAATCTTTATATTTTTTCAACGCGGCACAGGCTTTATTCATTTTATCTATATCTAAATGATGAGGATAAAATAAGCTATTGTTGTAAAGAAAGGGGTTTTTTTGAGTGGATATATCATATCGATAGGTTCTTGAAGTAGCGTCAAACCGGGCATGTGCATCCGGTTTTACTTTCAATATATCCTGAAACGCTATGGTGAAAGGTGTTACAGAGTTGAATTTATACAGCCACTTTTTTTTCTCTTCCATAAGGTTTTCAAGGGAGGAGTCGAAGTGGGCAAAAAACATTTCAGCATGAACCCCTGTATCGGTACGTCCGGCTCCTGCCAATTTAACAGGATGGTTAAGAACTTTGGAGATGGCATCATTACATATCTCCTGAATAGTCTCGCGAGAATTACTTTGTTCCTGCCATCCATGATAGCCGGTTCCTTTAAATGAAAGTTGTAAGAAATAACGCATCCGGGCAAAATTAATAAAGACATGGAATATTGCCCAACCCCAATCTCCTTTTTAACGTATATGTTAATAATAAGCAAGCACTGCTGAAGGTGGAGGCTTCTTAATTTTCAGGAATTTATAGTATCTTCGTGCTTAATTTTTGAGTGGTATTAAATGAAAAGGTTTTTTACTTTAATTACAGCATTTGTATTGTGTTTCAACCTTTACGGGCAGAATGACACGGCATATATTCATACTTTTGGAGGCATTCAGAATGATGGTTGTAAACAGGTTCAACCGACTCCCGATGGTGGTTATATAATGATTGGTACAACCAGTAGTTTTGGCGCAGGCAACACGGATTTCTATGCTATTAAGACTGATTCGTTATGCAATTTTAAATGGTCTAAATGTTATGGAGGCCCTTTAAACGAGGAAGGTTTTTCTGTTACAACAACACTGGATAAAGGATATGCCTTTGTTGGCTTTACAAATAGTTATGGCGCCGGAGGCTATGATGTTTTTCTTGTAAAGACTGATTCTATGGGAAATCAAAAATGGCAAAAAACATACGGTGGCAGCAATTGGGATTTCGGCTACTCTATTCAGCAATTGAAAGATAGCGGATATGTTATATGCGGACTTACTTATAGCTATGGCTCCGTTAATGGTAGTATGTACATCATTAGAACCGATAAAATGGGCGATACTTTATGGACGAGGACAGTTGGTGATAGTGATTATACGATTGGGAATGCGCTTACTGTTTTTGAGGACTCTCTATTTATTATCGCAGGCGCATCAACAAGTTATCATATTGGTGATACAAATGCAGTATTAGTTGAGATTAATGATAAAGGCACAATTAAATGGACAAAAATATATAGCGATTCAACAAACAAAACTTTTAATTCGATTCATGTTACACCAGATAAAGGATTAGTAATAGATGGGAGAACTGATAGTGTACCTAATAGTACACGTAAAGATTCTATTCAATTTGAATTCGTTATGAAAACAGATAGTTTAGGGAAAGTGCTTTTAATAGCTCCAAGTCTTTTGCCATCTGCAAATAATGGTTCTGGATCCGATGCAATAGAACTTGCAGACGGTTCTTTTCTGAGTTTAGGTTGCAACTCAAGTTTTGGGGCCGGAGGATATGATTTTACTTCCTTTCACCTTTCTTCAGGCGGTTGGGTTATAGATGGGGCAACTTATGGTGGTCCACAAAATGAAATATCCGGCTCTTTGGCTATTGGAAAAAACGGCGATTTAGTTTTAACCGGCTCTTCTAATTCGTATCCACTTTTTTCATGTGGTCTTTTTGATGTATTTATGGTGCGAATAAAAGCCATAGATATTCTTCCTAATACCTATGATACAATAGTGTACAGATTTAAAGATACAACTGAGTGGCTTGCATCAATTCCTTTGCAAAGTCAATATCAAGTTGGAGTAAATATATATCCAAATCCAGCTGTTTCTACCGCAAAAATAGTTGTACAGGGTGAAGATAATAATAAATATACTTTCTGCTTGTATAGTATTAATGGTCAGGATGTTGTAAACAACTACCCATTAATGAATATTGGACATGGACAAGCTGTTGCTCTTTTCAAAAAAGGAGTACTTTCTGCAGGCGAATATATTTACCAGATAATATCTAATGGCAATAAAAAAGTTGCATCGGGGAAACTAATTTTAGAATAATGAAAGAAGATAGCAAAGCAGTAGGAGCAGAAGGCGAAAGACTCAATAAATTTATATCCAATACAGGTTATTGTTCGCGCCGTAAGGCCGATGAATTAATTTTTATGGGACTGGTAAAGGTTAATGATAAGGTTGTAGATTCTCCCGGATACAGGGTAAAATCCAGCGACCGTGTAAATGTGGAAGGCCATAAGATTAAGCATGCAGCAAAGCAATATATCCTGTTGAATAAAACCAAAGATGCCATTTCTACCGTTTCGGATGAAAGAGATAGGAAAACTGTAATGGATTTAATAGAAGGGGCTTGCGAGGAAGCTGTTTATCCGGTAGGCCGGCTTGACAGGAATACTACGGGACTGCTTATTCTTACCAACGACGGTGAATTGGCTAATAGATTATCTCATCCTTCGGGTGAAGTTCGGAAAGTATATAAGGCACGATTGGATAAACGCTTGTCTTACGATGATTTAAAAAAGATACGGGAAGGTATAATGTTGGAGGATGGTTTCGCACAAGTGGATGAAATTGAATACTCAAAAACGGACGGGGATGATTCGGTTGTACTTACCCTTCATAGCGGCAGAAACCGCATAGTTCGCCGTATTTTTGAGGCACTTGAATATAAAGTAAAAGCCCTTGACCGGGTAGGCTATGCCGGATTAACCTTGCATCACCTGCCTCGTGGAGCATGGAGATATCTTACAGCCGAGGAGATAAGAAAACTATATAAATACAATAAGAAAACTGATTCTTTAAAGTAATCCAACTAACAACATAAGATTCACGGTGAAGAATAAAGTTTCATTGATTACAATCTATATAATTTCTATTATTGTATTGCTTATTAGTGTTAAGAAAAAATGGGTAGGCCATGACGGTCAATATTGGAGAGCGATTATTCAAAGTGATGGGTACGGTTATTATTCGTATCTTCCATGTGCTTTTATATATCACTCATTTAACTATGAAAAGTATGTAAATGACATAATTGATATTAGGCAGGGGGTATCTTCAAAGGATGTTTGGAACCCATTTCCCAAGTCGGTAAATAATAAAAGATGTGATAAATGTTACGTTGGGGTATCTGTTCTGATGTTGCCCTTTTTTATGATTGCGTATTTTTTGAGTTATTTGTTAGGTTATCCTCTTGACGGAATTTCCTATATTTTCCAAATATTCGTTTCAATTGCGTCCCTATTTTATTTAATTACAGGTCTTGTTTACTTGCGTAAACTATTCAAGCTATATGCTTTATCCGATAAAGCTACTGCGTTCATTCTTTTTCTCATTGTTTTTGGGACTAACCTCTTGTACTATGCAACTATGGAGCCTTCCATGTCGCATGTGTTTTCTTTCAGTCTTACTTCTATATTTTTATATACCATTAAAAAGTATTCAGATTCTTACAAAGTAAAATATCTGCTTGGGATCGTAGTTTCATCAAGTATACTCATTATCATAAGGCCTACCAATTTACTTTCCGTATTATTTATCCCATTCGTTTGTGGGTCGTATACTAATTTTTCAAGATTCATTAAAAATCTATTTGCAGGCTGGAAAGTTTTACCGGTCTTCCTATTATCTGCCACTATCATATTTATACAACCCTTGGTATGGTATCTTCAAACTGGAGTTTTTCTTGTAAATAGTTATCCAGGGGAAAGTTTTAATTTTTATCGTCCCCATTTTTTTGATATCTTATTTAGTTATAAAAATGGATGGTATTTATATACTCCAATAATGTTTTTCATAGCACTCGGCAGTGTAGCGATGTTGTTGATGAAAAGTAAATTTCAAGGAATTTGCTTTTTGTTGTTTATTATAATTGTTGTATACGCGCTATCTAGCTGGTGGTGTTGGTGGTATGGTGGTTTTGGGAATAGGGCGTTTATTGACTTTTATCCTGAGTTTGCATTAGCTATTGGTATTGTTTTCGTTTATCTAAAGAGCCATAGAGTATGGGTATTTGCGGTTTGTGTTTCATTTTTATGCATTTTTTTAAATTTATTTCAGACACTACAATATTATAACTTCATTTTACCATTTGCCGATATAAATAAAGAAAAATATTGGAAAGTATTTCTTAAACGAGATAGTTATTATGTTGGAATTTTCAATTTTCCTGATACCACAACATACAATATTCTACCTATAGGTAATTGCATTTATGACTTCAAAAACTTAGCAGATAGTAAATATATTTCCAATGATATTTTTTATCGCGGGCAGCACCCGATTATAGTTTCTAAAGAAAATCCTATACAGCAAATTTTTTCGCGGAATGTCGGAAAATTACTCAATGAGAAATTTCTTAATCTGTATTTAAATATCTGGGAATATATGCCGGACTTTGATAATCGGTCGGCTTTCGATATTAAAATTATGACAGCAAAAGGTGATTGCTATTTTAACAAATCAATGCCTCTTTTGGGTTACGCCTCTGAAAAAAAAATTTGGTCTCAAGCATATAGCCTCATAGTTTTACCTCCGTTGAAAGATAGTACTGACATATTAAATATTTCGGTTGAAAATCAAATTTCAAAGGTATATATTGATAATCCTAGTGTTAGATTTGCCATACCCAAATAATCATTCTAATAAGCGTACAAAGTCTTAATAGAATAAGCTTTGGTAGGTCGGTAAATAACCCTATAAAAGCGTATACTATTTCCCAAGATTATACTTAACTATACACCAAAGGGTACGGATAGCATCTTTCCAGCCTATTTTCTTGCCATCGCTATGTAATCTACCATAATATGATATACCTACCTCGTATATTTTTATGCCTTTTATCTTTGCAATTCTTGCAGTAACCTCCGGTTCAAAACCAAATCGCCTTTCTTTTAATTTTATGCTTTTTATAATATCAGCCTTGAAAAGTTTATAGCATGTTTCCATATCAGTCAGGTTTAAATTAGTAAACATATTAGAAATAAAAGTAAGCAACCTGTTTCCTCCAGAATGCCAGAAGTTCATTATTCTATGTGCTTTGCCACCTATAAATCTTGAGCCATAGACAACATCAGCATAACCTTCAATAATAGGTTGTAGTAATATATTAAATTCACGAGGGTCAAGCTCAAGGTCTCCATCTTGTACTATAAGATATTCTCCGGTAGCCATTTTAATTCCGGTATGAATGGCAGCACCCTTGCCAGCATTTATTGCTTTGTGATGAGATATAATAGTAACTTGTTTAGCTGCTTCATCAGTTCTTTGTAGAAATTTCTCTATATATTCATCTATTATTTTTCCTGTCAAATCACTAGAGCCATCATTAATTATAACTATTTCTTTTTTTAAAGAATAATCTAAAGGAGCCTCGATTAGTTTATCAAGGATTTTAGCAATGGTTCGAGCTTCATTATAGGCCGGTACGAGAATTGAAAGTTTTGTCATATTTTTTAAAAAAGGTAACTAAAATAGCTATTTTCTATCAATGGATAACATACCATAGTTTAAGTTGGTTGCTTTAATCTGACATAAGTCATCTTCTTTTCATCCCGCTTTTTTATAACTTTGCAGCCTTTAATTTTTAGCACACCAATTAATGAAAACAGACAGTTTCGCTTATCGCCATTTAGGTCCG